>TARA_R110001592_G_scaffold262565_1_pt1 | contig 191924 bp, 165 predicted proteins | sample TARA_R110001592 | Tara Oceans TARA_R110001592 (sample SAMEA4398387) | marine metagenome | biome: Polar Biome; feature: [SRF] surface water layer (ENVO:00010504); material: water (ENVO:00002006), including particulate matter (ENVO:01000060) such as... | depth 5 m
ATATAAATCATTGATTAACAATATACTACCTTTACGTTAGTCAGAATAAAAAAGGAATGAACAACCCGACAATTCGAATAGCTCTGTCAAGTGTCTTAATTTATTTATCATTTAAGAAGCTGTATGACCTATTGACGACTCTTCTTTTATGGGTAAATGTGGAACTGAGAATTGAAAATGAACCTATTTTGATTGCAATAAATATAACTTTAGGAATACTGTCTGTCTTGTTCCTAATATTGCTTGCTAACCAGATTCTAACGAGAGAAAAAATAGAAAACCAAATAATCTACTTTTTAATTGGATTGACAGTATTTCTGACTGTTTGCATGGGCGTATTGAACAAGTTCTATGGAGAATATCTAGCAAATACTGATTTGGACGATTTCGATATGACTTATCTATTTCAATATAGTTGGACTAAAACATTAGATATGGTTTTCCCAATTCTTGGATTAGTCTACTTCTTGTGGAAAATGAAAAAAAATACTGTGGCTAACAAAACCTATAAGCAATAGCGCCCTGCGGGACGCTACTGCTCATAGCCAAACCGTTGGCGCTAATTTGAAATGACTCGACTTAAAAACATATTATTCCTTTTCACGAGTTTACCCATAGTTGTAAATGGACAATTTGAAATTAGCCCATTTCCAACCTGTGGTGATCCATACTCCATATTTGAAAATCAGATTAGTTATTTACCTAACGTGACTTCATTTGAAAGAACACGAAACTTGGGAATAACCCAAATCAGCCAAGTAACTTTCACCAAGGATTCGGAAGAAGGTTTTCGCACAGAACGCTTTACTAATACAGAATTTAATGACTCTGGAGCCATCGAGAATTTTTATTCCATGGACTCGCTTTGGCAGAACAGATCATGGTTCTCTAAGAATAGATGGAAAATTATCCTTGCGAAATCAACCATAATGTACAGCGAAAATGGCTCAATTGACACAATGACTATCAGCATTCTTGATAACTATCCAAGATGGCTTAAGGATAATTGGCTAATCCATACCTATTGCAATTCAAGTACAGAAGATGAAACTTGGGTAGAACTGAGTAACAGGCAATTTGATGAAGAGTTAAATAATTTCATCTACCTCCCATTAGAAAATATCCAATATGGACAAATACTAAATCTAGTTAAGGATGATACAATAGCCTTTTCAAAGTCATCATTACATCAAGCTAGCTTTAGTCAATCTGATACTATTCATGGAAAAGTTGAACATGCATGGACAAAACCTACTCTTATATTTGATCATAATGGAAAACTATTAAGAGAATTTCCTGTACCTCCAGACTTTCAGGCGCATTTCAATCGGCATTACTATATTGACTATATCTACAACGAAAGTGGGCAGCTCGTAAAAAAGGAATGGGTTGGTTATGAATTTTATAAAAGTGAGTATTTCTATTTTGATGGACATGGATTGATTTCATCAATTTGGGTTGAAGACAAGGATAACTTTACATTGAAAACAGTTTTTATATATAAAGAAGAAAACTAGGCACAACAACACCTATACGCAATGCCCTTCGGGGCACTGCGCATAGCAAAAACGACACTCCTGCATCTTCAACGGTAAGCAGCCATTTCAATTATCTGCTATAAGAAATTGACTAAATTCTTGAAGCATAAGCCCCTAAAAACAAAAGCAAAAGGTTTTGTTTCCTCATTATAAACCATATTCCAAAAATCATTAAATTTAGCCCTGAGGTAATGTTCCGAACTTATTGGGCTCGCGGTCTTGGGAATGACTGATTTACCTCTTAATGGAATGGGTTGACACATATTGGCATTAATAAAAATTTGGAGATCCTTTTCCGACTATGAAATTATTCCTGTTCTTTTCCCTTTTGTTGGTTAACAGCAATTCTGCGCTGGACCTAAGAAATTTTCTTTGTTCAGGGTTCAGAACCTTTCACTCGGATGCCAAAGAATACGGGGATTTCTGGTTTGGGTTCCTTATTCAAGACAATTCAGTTAAAAGGTTCAGTCAACTTGAACCGATTTATCACACGATTTTCAAGGATCTTGAAATTTCAAAAGGTAAACGCATCTCAGAGTGGCCAATCAATCCTACTCTACTGTCAGTCGAAAATTCCTGCCTTATATTTAGGGCTCGAAAGAATAATCATACTTAAGGCAAAAAATGATCAAAGGGAAAATAACCCCTTCTCAACTCGAATAAAACCTGTCCAAAGCAGCATGAATAAAAAAACACTGTCGGAAAGAGATATATGCACCAAGTTTATCACTCCTGCGATTGAAAAATCAGGCTGGGATAAATTAACACAACTATTAGAAGAGGTTTCATTTACAGATGGTAAAATCTATGTGCGAGGAAAACTGACCGCAAGGGGTGCGAGAAAACGTGCCGACTACATACTCTATTACAAGCCGAACATTCCGATAGCCATTGTAGAAGCGAAAGACAACAAACATTCGGTTCGAGCGGGAATACAACAGGCATTAGACTATGCCAAAATTCTTGACATACCCTGTGTGTTCAGCAGTAATGGTGATGGTTTTGTGTTCCATGACCGAACAGTGACTGACGGAAATGTTGAAACAGAATTAGATATTGACAGCTTTCCAAGTCCTGAAGAGCTATGGCAGAAATACAAGAAATACAAAGGAATTGAAACTCCTGAAGCGGAAAAGGTGGCTGCTCAAGATTACTATTTTGACGGTAACGGCAGAAATCCTAGGTACTATCAACAGATTGCGGTAAATCGAACGGTTGAGGCTATTACAAAGGGACAAGACAGAATTCTTCTGGTTATGGCAACTGGAACGGGAAAGACCTATACCGCTTTTCAAATTATTCACCGACTTTGGAAGAGCGGCAAGAAGAAAAGAATCTTATTCTTAGCAGACCGAAACGCTTTAATTGACCAAACCCGAAGAGGAGACTTCAAGCATTTCAAAGAGAAAATGACGGTGGTAAAACACCGTATGATTGACAAAAGTTATGAAGTCTATTTGGCATTATAGCAAGGATTGGCTGGCGCAGATGAACAGGCTAATGCTTACAAACAGTTTACCCCAGAATTTTTTGATTTGATTGTTATTGATGAGTGCCACAGAGGAAGTGCAAAAGAAGACAGTTCTTGGAGAGAAATTTTAACCTATTTCAAGAAAGCAACTCATATAGGTTTGACCGCCACACCGAAGGAGACCAACGAAGTTTCTAACAGTGAATATTTTGGTGACCCACTTTATACTTATTCGCTGAAACAAGGAATTGATGATGGTTTCCTTGCTCCTTACCGAGTTGTTCGCGTTAACCTGAATATTGATACTGAGGGTTGGCGACCAGAACAAGGCAAAAAGGACAAGGATGGGAGGGAAGTGGACGACCGCATATACAACCGAAAAGACTTTGATAGAAACTTAGTCATTCAAGAGCGTACCGAAACGGTGGCGCGCAAACTAACCGAATTCTTAAAAGGTTATGACCGCTTTGCGAAGACCATTGTTTTTTGCTCAGACATTGACCATGCCGAGAGAATGCGCTTGGCATTATCCAATCTTAATGCTGACTTGGTGGCTCAAAACCACAAATACATCATGCAAATTACAGGTGACAATGATGAAGGAAAACGAGAATTAGACAATTTCATTAATCCAGAAGAAACCTATCCCGTTATCGCCACTACTTCTGAGTTAATGACCACTGGCGTAGATGCGCAGACCTGTAAGGTAATTGTGTTGGATGCTGAGATAAAATCCATGACAAAATTCAAGCAGATTGTGGGCAGAGGCACCAGGATAAATGAAGAGTTTGGCAAAATGTATTTCACTATTCTCGACTTTAGAAACGTTACCGACTTATTTGCCGATAAAGACTTTGATGGCGACCCAATACGCATAAAGCCAGTAACAGAAAATGCAGATCTGTCTCTTGTGGTAACAGAAGAGGAAGATGGAAAGCTAACCGCGGTGGACCAAGTTACAGGAGAGGAAATTGAGTTTGTGAAAGCAGAGCTACGGTACCCCGATGGCTCAAAGGTAGAGGGAACTTGGGCCAACAAAGTAAAGGAGCCCAGAGAAAAGGTTTATGTAAACGGTGTCGATGTTTCCGTATTGATAAGCCGTGAAATGTATTTTGATAATAACGGCAAACCGATTACCACAAGCTTGAAAGACCATACCAAACAATTGATCAAAGGACAATATTCTTCCTTAGATGATTTCCTAAATCGTTGGAATAGCACCGATAAAAAAGATATCATTATTAAGGAATTAGAAGAACAGGGTATTTTAGTAGAGGCTTTGCGGGATGCTGTGAATAGAGAGGTAGATCTTTTTGATTTAATTTGTCACGTCGCCTTTGAGCAACCACCGCTTACCCGCAAAGAAAGAGCTAACAACGTAAAAAAAAGAGATTACTTTACGAAGTACGGAGAACAGGCTCGTAAAGTACTCGAAACGCTTTTAGACAAATATGCCGATGAAGGAGTCACCAACATTGAAAGTATGGACATTCTGAAAGTGAAGCCTCTGACCGATTATGGATCTGCACTTGAAATTGTGAATGGCATTTTTGGAGGGAAGAAAAAGTATGTGGATGCCATTAAAGAATTGGAACAGGAACTTTATAAATCTGGCGCTTAAATGGAAGAAGAAAAAAGCATCATTATCTACAATACAGACGATGGTAAGGCTTCTGTAGCTTTATATGCAAGGGATGGAGATATTTGGATGAATCAAAATCAATTAGCAGAACTTTTTGACACCTCAAAGCAGAACATTAGCCAGCACATCAAAAACATACTAGAAGACAAAGAGTTAGAAGCAGTTTCAGTTGTAAAGAATTTCTTTACAACTGCCACAGATGGTAAAAAATATGAAGTAACTTTTTATTCCCTAGCCATGATTTTGGCTCTAGGATTTCGGGTGAGAAGCCCGCGAGGTACGCAATTTAGGATTTGGGCCAATCTAAATCTGAGAGAGTACATGGTTAAGGGCTTTATAATGGATGACGCACGCTTAAAAAACCCTAATGGCCGTCCCGATTATTTTGATGAATTACTGGAGCGAATTCGAGAAATACGTGCCTCCGAAAAACGATTTTATCAAAAAGTAAGAGACTTGCTTTCAATGAGCAGTGACTACGATCCTTCTGATAAAGCCACCCAGATGTTTTTTGCCGAAACTCAAAATAAACTGCTTTACGCTGTAACGCAGCAAACAGCAGCCGAATTGGTTTTGAGTAGAGCCAGTTCTGAAAAACCGAACATGGGGCTTACTTCATGGAAAGGCAATAAAGTTCGAAAACAAGATATCATTACAGCCAAAAATTACCTCACCCAAGACGAACTAGATACACTTAACCGACTAACCGTGATCTTTCTTGAAACAGCGGAGCTAAGGGTGAAGGAAAGGAAAGACATACATCTAAATTTTTGGAGAGAAAATGTTGACAGGATTCTTCAATTCAACGATAAAAATGTACTTCAAAATGCGGGTACCATTACTAATGCTCAAATGGAAGAACAAGTAAAGCAGATTTACTCCGAGTTTGATAATAAAAGAAGGCAATATGAAGCTGAGCAAGCTGATTTGGCCGATTTAAAAGCACTAGAAGAAAAAGTTAAAAATTCAAAAAAATAAATGGCAAACCTCAAAGGAACCATAGACAGCATTCGTAAAATCATGTGGCAAGACAATGGCCTCAATGGAGATGCACAACGCATCGAACAGTTGGCTTGGATGCTCTTTCTCAAAATATTCTCCGACAAAGACAAAGAATTGGAAGTTCTTAATGAAGAATACACAAGCCCAATACCTGATGAATTGCATTGGGAATCCTGGGCAGGTGATGACGAAGGCATGACAGGTGATGAGCTGCAAGCTTTTGTTGATCAGACCTTGTTTCCCACACTTAAAAACCTAAAAGTGGGGATGAGTGATGATTTGGCGAATAAACGGGCCTTGATTGTACGTGAGGTGTTCGAAGGCAACAACAACTACATGAAAAGCGGCATCAACATCCGCAAGGTACTGAACAAGCTCAACGAGATTGACTTCAACATTGCCAAAGACCGCCATGCTTTTGGTGAACTCTACGAAACCATTTTAAAGGAACTGCAAAGTGCAGGTAAAAGTGGGGAGTTCTACACCCCCAGAGCCATTACGGAATTTATCTGCGAAATGATCAATCCGCAATTGGGTGAAAAGATTCTTGACCCCAGCTGTGGCACGGGTGGTTATTTAACGGCTGCCATTGAGCATTTGAAAACCCAAGCCAACAGCGTAGAAGAACGAGAAAGCATTGCCAAGAATATCATTGGTTGGGAATACAAACCGCTACCGTATTTGCTGGCGACCACCAATCTGATTTTGCACGATATGGAAGTGCCCAACATCAGCTTCCGTGATAGTCTGGACCAACCGCTGAGCAACTACACCGAGAAAAACCGGGTGAATGCCATCTTAGCGAATCCTCCTTTTGGGGGCATTGTAGCCAACAACAACGAAAACAATTTTCCGCAGAACTACCGCACTAAGGAAAGTGCTGACCTCTTTTTAGTCTTGATGATTCACTTGCTGAAAAATGGCGGTAGAGCAGGTATTGTCTTACCGGATGGATCCTTAACCGGTGATGGAATTAAACAACGGGTACGCCAACGCATGTTGGAAGAATGCAACCTGCACACCATTATCCGTTTGCCCAACTCCGTGTTTCAGCCCTATGCCACGGTAGCCACCAACCTCTTGTTTTTTACCAAAGGCACACCCACCAAAGAAGTGTGGTATTACGAACACCGCCTGCCCGAAGGACAAAAAGCCTACAACAAAACCCGACCGCTGCAACTCAAAGAATTTGACCCGATCAAAGTATGGTGGAATGACCGCAAGGAAAGCGAGCTAAGCTGGAAAGTGGACATCCAAACCATCATAGACCGCAACTATGATTTGGACATTAAGAACCCCACCAAGCAGGAAGAAGAAATCATCCACAGCAGTGCGGAATTGATGGAGATGCTGGACAAAAGCTTTTCCAAAAGCCATGATTTATTGAACAAAATTAAAGCAGCCGTTCAATGAGTTGGGACAAAGTGAAACTCAGCAAGGTTTTAAAACAATATCGGGTAACTCATATTGTTCAAAATGATAGAGATTACAAGCAAGTCACCATTTCGAAACATGATGGTGTAAAATTCAGAGGCATTAAAAATGGAAAGGAAATTGGTCGTAAAAGGCAATTTATCATAGACCTTAAAAACTACCCTAATACTCTGATGCTTGTTCGACAAGGAGTTTACGATGGAGCTATAGGAATTGCACCAATTGAGGTTGATGGATGCATTGCAACTGAAAATATGCCCATGTTTTCAATCGAAGGAATTAACATTGATTATCTAAACCTTATTCTTCAGTCGCCTTACTTCAAAGAGGAATTAGAAAAAATTCCAACAACTGGTTCAGCACAAAAATCAATTCACGAAAGACAGATTTTAGAGATTGAAATTCCTTTTCCAAGTGCCGAGATTCAGGATTTAGTGGTGAAGTCTTTTAAGAAAAATCGAACAGGAATTAATGAAATCTCCACCGAACTCACCCACCAACTCGATTTAGTGAAGCAACTCCGCCAGTCCTTCTTACGAGAAGCCATGCAAGGCCAATTGGTGCCTCAAGACCCCAAAGATGAACCTGCTTCGGTGCTTTTAGAAAAAATCAAAGCAGAGAAAGAACGCTTGATTAAGGAGAAGAAACTCAAGAAACAAAAACCCCTGTCCCCCATTACCGAAGACGAAATTCCTTTTGATATACCTGAGAATTGGGTGTGGTGTAGGTTGGGGGAAGCATGTTTGAAAATTACTGATGGTACACATCATTCTCCGACTAATACCCCAAAAGGCGACTTCATGTATGTTACGGCAAAGAACATAAAAGATGAAGGAGTTGATTTATCAAATATTACATATGTCACAAAGGATGTACACCATGAAATATACTCTCGGTGTGATCCTGAATTTGGCGACATTCTCTACATAAAGGATGGGGCTACAACAGGTATTGTTACAGTGAATGATTTAGATGATCCTTTTAGTTTGTTGTCAAGTGTAGCATTACTAAAGTTGGACGATAATGTTTATAACCGTTTTCTTATGTATGTAATGAGAAGCCCTGTTTATTATGATGCTACAAGAAACAATATGTATGGTGTTGCATTAACTCGGGTGACTCTTGCCAAAATCAACAACTCAATAATCCCACTCCCCCCACTCTCCGAACAACAACGCATAGTCCGCCATTTGGATGAGTTGATGCAGTATTGTGATGAATTGGAGATAAGCATCAAAGAAAGCCAGCAGCAAAATGAGTTGCTTTTGCAGCAGGTGTTAAGGGAGGCGTTGGAGCCGAAGGAAAAGGAGGTTGAAAAGGTTTAGCTATGTGAAGTAGGTAGTTCGACAATCAAAAAAGCATAATAAATGAAAGACAAACTGAAATTTTTAAAACTCATCGTTCACTCGGAAACCCCACCTGAATGCGGAATAACCGGTCTATGTGGTGGTTACGAGTTGAAAGAATGGAGATATAGCCAGTTTGCCGATTGGTTGTTTGACGAACACTTACTCGACTTTGCGTTAAAGTATTCAGAGTTCAAAATGGTTGACGGCAAGTCTGCACCAAAAAAACTCCGAGAAGCTGCTAAAATCATATTTCAAACTGATAATATAAAAAGAGGTGAGTTTGGCGAACTATTACTTCATGGTATACTGAAAGAAGCGTATGACACTATTCCTGCAATAAGTAAAATATACTTTAAAGATGGCCCAAACGAAACAGTAAAAGGGTTTGATGCGGTTCATGTTATTGCAGATGATACAGGTCTTGAGCTTTGGTTAGGTGAAGTGAAATTTTATAAAACCTTTTATAATGCGGTTTATGATGTGGTTCCTGAAATCGAGTCGCACTTTGACAAAATCTACCTAAGAAATGAATTTGCAGCTATCATCAATAAAATAGACGAAGATTTTCCTCACCATGATAAGTTGGCCAAGCTGCTAGACCCTAATACATCACTGGATGATGTTTTCAAGGCAATTTGTGTTCCCGTTTTGCTAACATACGATTCCGCTTTAGTGAAAAAGCATAGGGAATTCAATGATGCTTATTTAAATGAAATCTTACCTGAAATAGAGACAAACCATAAGGCCTTTCTTGATAAAGTAAAATGTCCTGTCAAAGTCCACTTGTTTTTGTGTCCATTAGAAGATAAGGCAAAGCTTTCACAAACCCTTTTAGATAAATTGGCAGCATGGCAGAAAATTTAAACTTACGTGAAATTAACAATTTGTTGAAGCAAAGAGCTATCAATCCTGAGAATGCCTTTACTGTCATAAAATCAATTGCCAATAATCTGAATCAAAAGAATGAAGTCCATTTACAAGAAGTGATATTACGCGTGATTGAGCAGCGCAAACTGTTTGGTAGCTACCAACCAATCATTAATGACTTTGCAAGAGAAATAGGCTTATTCCCTTACCTCGATCCAGAAAACTTAAGTCTAGCTGATAAAATCGCATATGAATTCCATAAACCTGATGGTGTAGAGCAAGAAAACATAGTCTTTCACAGGGCACAAGCAAGAGTATACTTTGAATTACTTGACGGGAAAAATGTAATCCTAAGTGCACCTACAAGCTTTGGAAAGAGCCTTGTAATCGACACAATAATTGCAACCGAACGATTTAAGAATATCGCAATCGTATTGCCAACTATTGCTTTGATTGATGAAACAAGAAAGCGACTATCAAGATTTAGAGATCGATATAAAATAATCACTCATTCAACCCAATCAGTTAGTGAACGAAACATTTTCGTTCTAACTCAAGAGCGGGTTATGGAAATAGTGAACGAAGTAGATGTTGATTTCTTTGTCATTGACGAGTTCTACAAAATTCAACCAACTCCGCAGGACCAGGAAAGAAGTATCATTTTAAATCAGGCCTTTTATAAACTACTCAAAAAAGGCGGCCAATTCTATCTGTTAGGTCCGAATATTGAAAACATAAACTCTAAGGTCTTCCCCGACAATGTAGAGATTAACTTTATTAAAACCGACTATAAAACTGTTATCACTGAGAAGATTAAAGTCTCTGTGCCGACCACTGATGACGAAGCACTATTAAATTTATGTGCCGATTTGACCGAGCCGACTTTGATCTATTGCAAGTCGCCAAAGAGTGCAAACAAGGTAGCAAAGCTGCTTTTTGATTCAGGCAAATTCAATACAAATCAATACAACGAAAGTGCAATTGAATGGCTTGAAGAAGAATATCATCCGCTTTGGTTTTTACCAAAAGCATTAAAATACGGTATTGGGATTCATCATGGGAAAATACCACGAGCCATTTCGCAGTTTGCGGTAAAAGCTTTTAATGAGGATAGACTTCAATTCTTAGTTTGCACTAGTACCCTAATTGAAGGAGTGAATACTAAAGCAAAAAATGTCATTATCTACGATAATAAAGTAGCAAATGAGAAATTTGACTTTTTCACATTCAACAACATTTGTGGCAGAAGCGGTAGAATGTTTCAACACTTTATTGGCCGTGTTTTTCTTTTTCATGAGCCACCTATCGAAGAGTTGCCATTGGTGGATTTTCCTTTATTTAATCAAACTGATGAAGTACCCGAAAAACTGTTAATGCAAATGGATAATGATGACTTATCCCAAAAGTCAAAGGAAAGAGTTCAAACTCTATCAAGAAATGGCATTCTAAGCATCAAAACAATTAAAGCAAATTCGAATATTGAACCACAGAGTCAAATTGAACTTGCCACATTCATTAAAGGCAATTTGAGGGGCTATCATTACTTATTAAAGTGGAATCGTTTCCCAACGTATGACCAATTAAAATTTGTCTGTGAATTGATATGGAAATTCCTGATTGATGGTGGCAGAGTTGGAGGAATAAGTTCAGGTAGCCAATTGGCATACAAAATAAACAATCTGCGGACTGTTGGAAACATTAAGGATTTGATAAAAAATGAAATTGATGAAGATGGTGAACCAGAAAAAGTCAATGAAGCAATCGAAAGTATATTAGAGTTTGTTCGTTTTTGGGCTCAATACAATTTTCCAAAATACATGATGGCTTTAAACAGAATTCAAAAGGAACTGTATGAGGAAATCAACTTTCAAACTGGCGACTACTCATACTTTTCATCTCAAATCGAATGTTTGTTTACAGACCCACTATTCGTTGCTTTGGATGAATACGGCATTCCAATACAAACGAGTAATAAAATAAAATCTAAACTTGACACGAATGGAAATCTCGATTATCTATTAGAACAAATAAGAGAACTCCCACTCGAAAGCTTAGGCATTAGCAAATTTGAAAAAGAACTTTTAAGTGATGCACAAAATCAAGTATAAAGCCAGCGCACATTAGCGGGTCGCTCAATGCCAACACACAGCCAAAACCTGCAAAAGAGCTTTCAAGTCCCTGCTTGAGAAAGGGGAAATGTGTAGCATTCACGAGCTCTGGTAATAATGAGATTGAAGTGAGGAAATTTTAAAAAATGCCCAACGCTCTGTAGTCCATTGAAAATGAAGACTAAAACGAAAAGAAAATAAAGCATGAAAGCACAACAATGTGTATTGTGCATAGCACTCTGAGGGATTCTAGGACACCATACACGAAACGTTGCCCGTTTAATAAATCAGGTGTTTTCTTAATGCCATCCAAATTATGATCAAAGCAATACTAGCCAATAGCGAATTAAGGGCAGCAGCGAAGATGAATGAGGATGAACTAACGTCCAGTGTGTTTGAGCGTTTGATGTATCTCCCCAAAGAATTAATTCATCACATATTTAGTAAGGCGCTGCTACAAGATATTCTGTCCTTAGATCTTTCTAAAATTGAAAGCGTTGAATTTTGGCCTCACTGGAATCCAGAAGGTACAAGTAGAACGAACTATGTCGAGCCAGATGTCTTTATTCGCACCTCTAAAACAGGATATAATTATTGAAGCCAAACGTTATGATCAAAACCAGCAGAAAAAAGAGCAGTGGAATGATCAGTTAATCGCTTACAATAACGAATACAAAGACGATCAAAAAGAGCTCATTTATATAGCCTTAGGTGGTTTGCGATTAAAAAAGGCGGAAGAACACACTACCAATAATCTGTCCCAACGAATATATAAATGCAAGTGGACTGGATTGCTTCAAGCAGTAATTTCAGTTAAAGAGCAAATGGAATTAAGTGTTGCTCTTCTCAATGCAAATTGGGCCATCAATAACATTCTGACTGATATCATTTTAGTCTTCCGCATGTTTGGCTTCTCTACTGCTCCGTGGTTTGAACATTTTATTAAACCCTAGATCATATTCAGAAATTAAAATTTGACTTTCAATGGAAAAAATAACCAACTCAGATTCTAGCGAAATTCTTAAAGATGTGAGAACCTCGTATCGTTTGCTGGCCCTTTACCAAACTCGGTTAAAGGATGTGGTGAAGTATGTTTTGGACAAATACAACTTAAACTTCGAGGCGGGGTATGGTAAATTTTCAACTGCTTTTAAAGATGGGAAAGGTGTAAAATTAGAAAATTGGTCATGGGATTGGTTACCTATGTATTTGTATCAGTTTTCGGCGCAGCCAATTGAAAAGGATAGTGGCCAATACTTTTTTCATGTGTTTCATCAAGCCGACACAGGGTTTTATGATGTTTTTGAAGATACCCGAGATCCAAAAAGATTGAGGGTAGCCGAATTTGGTTCTGTGCAATATGCTAAAACCAGACTATTTTTTGTTTTGAGTAAAAAGAAAGGTTGGCCTTATGCCGAAATCCTTCATGATAACTTATCAGCGAAAAAGCATGAGGACTTAATTAAGGAGAATTGGATTGCCAAATCTTTTGATATGGAACGCTTCTTTAATGAAGAATATACGGAGGATGTTCTTAAAAACTTTGATGCATTTTGTTTAGAGAACTTTAAAATCAACCTGCTGGAAAATTAGGAAACGGTGCGCTAATCTGGCTAAATCGAAAAGCAAGCCCTTTAACGAACTCAATAGCACTATATCTGACTCAGATAAATGCAGAGAAAATACATGCCTATTTATGGTTCGTTACAACAGGTATTCCATATTACAATACGAAATATTACGTCACAACTATATGTATATGAGGTGTAAAAGATTTAATATTGCATATTCGAATATGGAATAAATTAAGGAAAAACAACAAATAATGAGCCCTCACGACATTGTAATTCTGCTGAAAATAGTGAGTTACGGTGATCAGCCTTGGCTTCAAACACCTTTGGCAGGGGCTTTAGGAATTAGCCAATCGGAAATAAGCAAATCGCTTAACCGTTCGAAATATGCAGGCTTGCTGGCCCCCAATGGCAAAACCGTGATGAAAATGGCCTTGTTAGACTTTTTACAATACGGCTTACGCTACGTGTTTCCCATTAAACCCGGTGCAGTGGTGCGTGGCGTACCTACTTCTCATTCGGTTAAACCATTAAGCGATGAAATACAAAGTTCAGAAGCATACGTATGGGCTTATGGTAAAGGAACGGTTCGGGGGCATAGCATTGCACCCTTGCACCCATCAGTGCCCGAAGCTGCTTTAAATGATGAAAAACTACATGAATTATTGGCCTTGGTAGATGCCTTGCGTGTTGGCAGAGTAAGAGAAAGAGAACTAGCTGTTAAAGAGCTTAAAAAACGGCTGGAGCTTGGAGAATAGAACCATCAATATTGCAGTAGTGGCCGAAGTAATCAAGGACATCAAACATGATATGGCGTTTGTGCTTGATGCGGATGTGATTGAGGATATATTCAATAATCCTGATCCCAAGAATGCCAAAAAACTAGAAAAGATTCTGATCAAGCGGTTTAAGAGGCTTGCAGGCGATCCGAAATTCAGAAAACTCAGTGAGCGATTGGAGGACTTGCGCAATAAAGCCGAGCAAGGCTTAATTTCTTCCATTGAATTTGTGAAGGAGTTGTGTAAACTGGCCAAAGAAACCGTGCAGGCTGAAAAGGAATTGGAAGAGGTAATCGTAGCGAAAACGCCACAGGCGGCATTAACTGAACTTTTTCTTGAATTAAAAATAGATCAAACCCCAGCGGCAGTAGAACGCATTGTAACTGATATTGACGCAATTGTAAGAGTGGTCCGTTTCCCAGGTTGGCAGCAGTCAAATTCAGGCGAACGCGAAGTGCAGAGCTCTTTAAGGAAAATCCTCTGGGCCAAGTATAAAATCAAAGACCAGGTGCTGTTTGACAGGGCGTATGGGTATATCAAGGAGTATTATTGAGTAACAAAAACTTTAAATGACCCTAACCAAAGAACAAGAAGCTATTATTGCTTCTGATACTGATCTAATAGTCAATGCGGTCGCAGGATCTGGTAAAACATCTACCATAATTGAGTATGCGAAAGCCAGGCCTTCGGAGTCGAAGATTTTATATCTGGCCTTTAATAAATCTGTAAGAGTTGATGCTGCGAGGAAGTTCTTAGAAAAGGGATTGAACAATGTCACCGTGGAGACAGCTCATTCACTCGCTTTCAGGCATGTCGTGCGGGGTGGGAATTTTAAATTGAGTCAGGCTGGGTACAGACCACATGAGGTAGTAGAGCTTTTTTCAATATCGAATGAAGAGGAGAAGCATGGGGCTGTTATTGTCGGCAAGCACGTTATTCAGTTTTTGAGCTATTTCTGCAATAGTGATGCTGAAAGAGTGAAAGATTTGAATTATTTAGACACCATCAAGGATCCAAAGGCAATTGGTTTTGTGACCAAACATTATGATCAAATTGAACTTTTGACCAGATTGCTTTTAAAAGAAATGGATAGTGGGAAGATCGCTATAACTCATGATTTCTACCTGAAGAAGTTTCAGCTGTCAAGACCAGTCCTTGATTTTGATTATATCCTATTTGATGAGGGGCAAGATGCCTCGCCAGCAATGTTGGATGTCTTTGTTCGCCAGAAGGCCATAAAAGTCATTGTTGGTGATAGTAATCAACAAATATACTCATGGCGATTTGCGGTAAATTCTTTAGAAAAAGTCGCTTTTAAAAAGCTCAACTTAACAACCAGCTTTAGATTTGGTCCTGAAATAGCCGCACTTGCTAAGGCATCATTGAGGCCAAAGAAATTGCTTGGCTCTGAAGCGGAGGTACAAATTATTGGTAAAGGGACTTCTGATCAAGTTCGGACCAAAGCGGTTTTAGCCCGGACAAACTTGGGCTTACTTTTAAAAGCAATTGAATACGTTACCGAGAAAAAGGAAGTAGAGCGTATATATTTTGAAGGGAATATCGGTTCTTACGCTTATGCTGAAGATGGGACTTCTCTCTACGATGTCTTGAATCTGTATCAAAAGAAATATGCTAGGATTAAAGATAAGTTGTTACAGGGAATGCGTTCCATTGAGGAGCTCGAAGAGTATATTGAGAAAACCGAGGAACATCAACTTGGTATGATGCTCGAGGTTGTAAAAGAGTACGGCAGTGCAATTCCAAAGGTGTTAAAAGAGCTGAAGGACAAGCACATAGGTGAAGATGAAAGGCATAAAGCTCAGTTGATTTTCTCTACAGTTCACAGGAGCAAGGGAATGGAGTATGATGCTGTTCAAATCGTGGATGATTTTATGACCAATGAGCAAATGGAAAAGCTGCTCACCAGTAAAAAGCAAGAAGATATCGACTTCGGTAGATTGGGGGAAGAGGTGAATCTGATTTATGTTGCCATAACTAGAGCAGCCAACAAGGTGTTTCTGCCTTCCAGCATCCTTCCCGAAGGCATAAAGGCATCAGAGAAAATAAGAGTGCTAAAAACAAAAAGCACTTCTTTAGTGCCTCAGTCTATGCCAGCGGCTAGTGGTGGGAGGAAACATAGCAAAGGTCAAAGCGAAGATGTTAAAAAGCGGATAAAAGCAAAACATAAAAAGGCGTATCAACCATGGACTAATACGCTGGACAAAGAGCTTGAAGAGTTGTATAATGATGGTGTGACAATTAAAGATTTGGCCAACCATTTTAATCGCACCACGGGCGCTATTCGTGCAAGGATGAAGCACCTTGAGTTAAATGATCAAATTAAATACTTTTAGCAACAGATTATTATATCGTTGCCAATCGACTCTGCTCAGCAATCATAAGATCATTCCAGCCGACAGGGAATTGAAGCAGCAATTCTTTCAATTTGTCGAAATCCCACACCTCGCCTCCTGCCAGAAGCATTTGTTCTCTGTTATCAGTGCTTACCGTTCCTGTGGTTGCGATTAAAGGAATAAAGGCTTCGGTGTATTTGTTATCGTAATATTTCTTTGCCCAGTTTACTTCTTGCAGGGCACTTCTACCCACATTGCCTTTGTAACGTTTAGCTTGGATAAGGTAATTTTTTGCACCTAAGGCTACAATATCCGCTCCTTTGTCATTTGATTTAGGGGTTAGGTCAACTCGGTCATAATCCATTTTCACAAAAAGTGCGGCAATAAACGCTTCAAAGGAGTCAGCCGTCATTTTTTCAAGCTCTTCGATTGCGATATCTTGACTTGAACTGGTGGCTTTGAAATTAGTAAAGGCTTCAAATAGCTCCTGAGGTTTAACTTCAATCTGTTCAGTCGGGAAGAGGGTGCTACTCGCAAGAGATCTTTTGTTATCTAATAAGCTGTCAAGGGTAAGATCAAAAGTTTTTAGTTCTAAGTGGGTGGCTAAAGGATAGTAAACGTAAACATCTTTGGTTTGACCAATACGATAGGCACGATCAGTGGCTTGGTCTTCTTTGGCAGGATTCCAATGTCTACTGTAATGAATGACATGATTTGCTTCGGTGACATTTAAGCCAACACCTGCCGCTAAAGGTGACATGATAATGGTATTGAAACCCGAAACTGACTGGAAAACATCAATGGTCTGCTGTCTGCTTTGTTTCTGGCTTCTTTTGCTTACGATGGAAGGAGTCTCTCCATTGATTATCGCAGGTCTTGTTCCAAATTTAAACCCAATAACTCTTTGGATCATTCGTTGAGTTTCCCGTCGGTCTGCAAAAATAATAACCTTCTCGCCTTTTTCTTGAATGGATTCTACCCAAGCCATGAGAGCTAAAAGCTTAGCTGAGCTTTTAATCAGATCATCTACCTCATAACGGTCTAGTTCTTTGTTTAAAAGGTAGGGGTGATCCGATACATCACGCATATCTCGAATGGCAGCCAGCATCTTGTTTTTATCCTTTTCAGGGTTTGACTGGTCGTCTTGAACACTAGATATTATTAATTCATACGCCTCGACTTGCTCTTTGGGCATTTGAATTTCCTTCTTTATGATGTGTTTTTCAGGAAGGTCTTTGGCTACATCGGTTTTCATGCGCCTCATCACTAAAGGCTCAACTTTTGAGTATAGTTTCTCGCCCAAAGCTTCAAGATCAGTATTTTCTTTTTTTAATGGGTTTTGGAACTCTTTAGCAAACTCCTTGGCCGTTCCTAACAAACCTGGTGTTGTGAAATCAAGAATGCACCACAAGTCAACAAGACTATTTTCTACAGGGGTGCCAGTCATGGCGATTTTGAAGTCCGCTTTTAATGCTTTTGCGGCATTGGTAACAAGGGTCCCAGGGCTCTTTATTTTTTGGGCTTCATCTAATGCAACCACAGCGAAGTCAACAGCGCCCAAGTTTAGTTGATATCTTCTGAGGGTCTCGTAATTGGTTAGAATTAGTTGTTTCTTTGAGAATCGTTCAACAGTTGCTTTGTCATATTGACTTGGAACTTTTATGTTTCCTCCATAAAGAGTTAAAATTTCAAGCTGCGTTGGTTCAAAGAACTTTTGATATTCATTTTGCCAATTCTCTAATAAAGAAACAGGAGCCACTACAAGGCTTGGTTTGTTTTCGGATGAGTTCTGATAAACAAATTCAAGGAAAAAGAGGACTTGAAGTGTTTTTCCCAAACCCATGTCATCAGCAAGTAAACAACCAGGTATTTTATTCTTAAAATGGTATTGTAGCCAAGCCACACCATGTTCCTGGTGCTTCTTAAGAAGAATATCAGGCCTTAGGCTTTTAACAGGAAAAAGAGGTAGTTCTTGGATTTTGTCCAGGTTCTTAATTTCCTCAATATATCCGAGAAAATCTGCATTTTCTTCGATGATAAGAACAAGATCCTCATTCCTGGTTTTCAGATCTTTTTTCTCAATCGGTTTTTTGGGTGAAGCAAGCTGCTTTTGAGATATTTCAGAAAGGTCTTCTGCTACCGTTAAAGGAATGTCATTATTCTTCCATTCTATCTTTTGGAGCCCGTCTTTTTTTGCTTGATCAATTATGGAGTTGAGATTATCAAGTTCAGCAAAACTGCCAATCGTAATTTTCTTGGTGCCTTCCGTTGGATGCACGACTTTTAGTCCTGGAATCCATTCCGATTTATATGGACTTACAAAAGGGTAAAACTTAGGCTTGTATAGTCCCAGTTCCTTAACCCGATCACTGTAATACTCAAGGTCAAATATGTCGGGGTCGAAGAATTCAATCGGATTGTCAAGAGCCTTTTCAAGAACATCATCAGTGGGGACTTGCTTTAAGAAGTTTGCTTTTAAGTTTTGTAAAGCGACTTGTTGTTCCTCTCTGAACACAACACGCACTTTGTTTTTGCCAGAAGCCACGGGGTAAATTTCGCGAACGGAATTCCCCATTTTTAAAAGCGCTGGGAAGTTATTCTCATCTTCAAGATCTAAGTCAGGCATTACAGCGACTTTTTCACCAATCATAATTGGTTTGATCTTAATCTTGGAGGGAATCAGAACTTCCTCTTTCTGCAAAATTTCCTCAAGCTTCGATTGACTGCTGAGTGAAAGCTCTTTTATTTTTGAAAAACTCTCGAGGTTTGTGCCTAAACTTTTCTGTGTTGTCAGCTCATTAAAGTCCTGAATCGCCTTGATTGTTTCAAATTGAGCTTGGCTTAAAAGGTAATTTTGTTCCTCCGAAAGAAAGAAAGGACCATTTACATTACCGAAAATTTGCTCTCCGTTTGGGTAGAAGTCAAAAAAGCCAAAATTGAATTTTAAGTCGGGACTTCTTAAACTCCCACTTGATGAAATATAAAGGTCAAGGTTAATGTCTGGGGGAAGGTTTAGAGCATCTTTAGTTCTGCGTTCCTGTTCAAGAATTATAGAGTAGTGAACCACTATTCGTTGATCAGACAGTTCTGCAAGTCCATTATCAATGAGTTCTCTTAGTAAAGAGGTGATATTTTCATCGCCATTCTCAAGCCATGCAAAGGGAATGAGAAAGTTAGGGTATTTGAAATTGTAATTATGCATTGATGCCTACTTGATATTTGAACCAAGATTTGAATATCTGTTGCCAAGGTCCTGTGTGAAAGAGACGTCCCTCAGGGTTAGATTGATACAATAGACCGCCTCTTTGGTTAGCAGCCATTTGCATATATCCATTTCTCAAATCTTCGATTCTTGTGATGTTTTCCTGTTTTTTGGGTGCGTTTGGATTGTTCCATTTGTATGCATAGCAGGCATAAGACTGATTGCTGAACTCGATAATAAGGTGATCCTTAATTCTCATGAATAAAGCCGAAACATCAGAGCTGCCGCTGACGACTTGGTATCGACTATCCAAAAGATCGTCTATCCTTGAATCACCCTCAAGTTTATATCTCAGGGTGTTATATGAGCCTGCTACCCAAAAATCATTTATGTGGTCGACCATTTGCATCCAGAATTTTTTTCTTGCAGGGTCATTAATGCAGTTTTCAAAAAAGGCATCAATGAAGCGTCTGGTAATCCATTTGAGTAAGATTTTCCTTCCTTTTTCAATATCTGAAGCAAGTTGATTGTCTTTAGAAGAAGGAGGTGACCATAAGTAGCCTTTATCGGGATCGCCTATCAACTCTACAGCAAGGTCTTTAATGAAATCCTGAATAGAAGCACTGAGATAAGGATTTTGATCCACTTTGATAATCAGTTTTGATAGGGCAATTTTATTGGTGGTATCGTTTTGATGCAATCGCAATGCATTCGCTAACTGTTTGATAAAATTGAGATTAGGTTCACCAGATTTTTTTAAGTGTTCCAATATTGCATCTTGGAAAAAGCTGTATTGTAAATCGGTATCTTCCAGTTTTAAAACCCTAGTAAGCTGATCAATACTGAAGTGATTGCTGAATGCTTGTTTGGCAAGTAAGCTGGGGCCGAATCCATCCTTGAAAAATTTTGCGTTGGTTTTGAATAGTAATAATTTCTTGGAGGATCCTTTATAATCTTTAAGTCTTTTGAAAACAAACACTTGCAGTTGCTCTAGACCATCAAAGTTCATTTTCCATGAAAATAGAAGTGAGCGGATGAGTCCAAAAAGGTATCTGTCATTCCAATTCTGAGATAGAACCGATAAAGCCTCCTTGGTCAGCGTGTCATTTCCTAAAATTGATTTTTTGTTGCTGTATTGTATATTTAGAGCAAAGGATAAATTCCTGAGATCTACCCTGGACAAAGAAGCCTTAGGGTTGGTCCTGAAATCAAGAAACCGAGAAATCGCTTTAAAAACGGAATTGTCTTCTGGAGTTCGGGTTTCACCTTGATGCTCTTTGTTTATTGCTTCAAAAGTGCTCTCATGTTCGAAAGCCAGTTCAATGAGATCGTTATCAATAATCCTCGAGCTTTGTATTTCGACTCTTTTAAGGCTTTCATCAAAATCGTTGATATATCGTTGGGCTTTACTCATTCGGTTTTACCCAGTTTAAGTATTTTGTCGATCTGCTTTTCTGCATTCGTTATGATGCGGAATTCAACTCTCCTGTTTTCAGCTGACCCAGGATCCTCCTTATTTAAAAGGCGACTAAAGGATAAGCCATTAGCTGTAATTCTGCTTTGGCACCAAAGTCTTTGAGTGTCATTAAGGATTGTGGTAAGACCGAAATTTAAGACAGATCTCGTTCTGTCTTGTGAAAGCTTCATGTTATTTAGGTAACTATCTTCACTGGCGGAACTCCATTTATTGGTCGTATGACCTTCGATCCGTATTTCCAGAATTTCATCTTTAAACTCTTCTCTTGTCAAAACCTCAATATAACGCGGGAAGAAATTGGAAAGGATTTCAACATGATCTTCGGTTAGTTCCCAATCACCATCTCCCCAGAAAAACTTTGGTCCTTTAGAGTCGATAAGGTCATTTTGGTTAAAACGGATCAATAGCTCTTCCTCCACAAGCTCTGCTCCCCACTTCTCAAACTCCTCACTGAACTCTTCCTTAAGTGCCTCGATAAGATTTTCTTTTGTTGCCAAGTAGTCCTCAGCAACTGTTGTTTGTGTTTCAATGATGTTCTCCAGACGAAGAAGTGTAGCAGCCAAGAGGAGAACAAAAATCAGTAAGAGCGCGGCCATCAAATCTCCGATAGACAGGGCGAAGGGGTTATCGTTGTTATTTTGAACTTCTTTCATGGCTTAATCTCTTATTTTTTAAGCCCCACAATTAGGTCGTCAAATAGCTCTTTCAAATCTTCCAAGGAGTCTTTCTGTTGTGAAACCGTGTTGGAAATGGCATTCGTAGAGTTCACTAGTCCGTTGGTGTACTCTTCGAGGTAATTTTTAGTACTTTCTCGGACAGTTTTTTCATAATTCAGTAATCCTGATTGAATCTTTTCAAAGATCTTACCCAGAGCTTCTTCAATACTGCTAAAGTCTCCAGTAAATTCTTTGGAAAGACTTTTAGCACTATCCATGGCCTCCATAATTTGATCAATCGTTCTTTTATAATTTCCTTCTGCCGATTCAAGAGACCTTACAAAACTGCTTTGTGCGTTATTTAATTGCTTAGTCGAATCGTTAGAAAGCTCAGCAATTGATTGAAATGAGTTAGAAGTATTTTGGAGTTTTTGATTGACAGAATTTAAAAGTTCTAAGCTTTGGTTTACCTGAATAGTGCTTTCGCTAAACTTATTGAGAAGGACGTCAAACTCCTGAATGGTCTTGCCCGTGGAGGAAATAGATTGATCTGCATCTAAAATTAGCTGCTTTTGATTGTCTTGCAGGGATTCAATACTTGCTGCTAAATCATTCACGACCTTTGATTGACTAGACATCAATTCTTCAATGAAATTCTTACTGTTTTCAGAAAGCTTCTGAATATTCTTTTCAGTTTCAGCTTCTGTTTTCTCTACTGATGTGCGAAGGGTTTCAATGATAATTTTTTGTTGTTGTTCCCACCTTTCTTCAGCTTCATTTGACTTTCTGCCCAGTTGGTCAATCGTTTCTCGTGTTCTCTCACTCAGGCTATCGAGGTCTGACTTAATATTCGAATTCAAGCTTTGAATCAAATCAGGGACAGACTCAAGCATTTTGCTTGCGTCTTGAAGGCCTTTCGCAATTCCCTCCATTTCATTTTTGGTCGACTCAGATACACTTGACTTTAAGTCAGTTACCATACTTTCGATAGCCACTTTCAAGTCAGAAATAACTCCTTCGGTCATTTCTTTTGCTGGGTCATTCAATTTGGTAGCAAGAGAGTCAATTTTGTCACCAAGCATTTCAAGAAGAGGTGCAATATTCTCTTTTTGATCATTTAAGAGTTCATCAAAACCAAACTCGATCTTAGTAGCAAGATCAGTAGAAAATTCTTTTAGAGCGGCTGTTTGTTGTTCGGACTCTTTATGTAAATCTCTCAGAATATTGCCGGGCCTAACCTTAGATCCATCCTCAGTTTGATAGCTAAACACTTCTAACAGGATTTCTCTGCGAACGATACTTTCTGCAATCGATTTGTGCTCGCTTGTTGCTCTGTATTTTTGATCAAGACTGTAGGAGAGGCTATGCAATTTGTTTGAGAGTTTATTGCTGTACCATTTTTCAATGAACGTATATATTACCGAAAGGAGCATTCCCCATATCGAGGTTGAGAAAGCCGTAGCCATACCACCCAATAATACTGTTATGCTCGATTTGATGGTCTCAGTATTTTCCATCTCGAAATCAGAAATGCCTAAAGTAAGTCCAATAAAAGTTCCAAGAATACCAAGGCCGACAAATATACTTGGTCCAGAACTCAATAGTTTGAGATTAGCAGATGCACCAAGAATGTTAGTTTGATTAAAAAAATTCTCCGCCAATTCCTCTGTTTTTTCTAGGTTGTCGAATTTCCTGAAGGAGTTTTTGTAATCAATCCAAACAGGAGAAAGGTATTTGTTTTTATTGAAATTAGTTTCAGTAAGGTCCTGAGAGTTTTTGGGGATAGCCCTCAAAACTCTAAATGTCAAACGCAACTGGACAATTATGAACCAACTGAAAATGAGAATTAAGATAATAATGAATAAAGGTGCAAAGGACTTGTATGTAAAAGGAATTAAATCCTTGTAAGGTAAAAATGCCTCGATCAATTTCATAAATTCAAATGGTTACATGTACGGCGAATTTAACTAAAAAGTAAATTGTTTTTGTTAGAAGAAGGGAAACAAAAATTTCCCCAAAACTTTTTTCGGCTTTAATATTAAATTTCAACACAATCTATTCTTCTTTGCTTCCTGAAACTAGGTAGAATTCTTTGAATACTTCTCTTGCGAATATTAAATTGTATCGAAGTAACTCACAATTATGAATCAAAGTGTTGTGAGAAAAAGATGATATTGAAAATTATTAGGGGAGGGTTCGATAAATGTAGCATCGGATTTTGTCATTCAAAAAAACTTCTTTGGAAACAAGGATTCATAAACTAAATTCGTATTGCTTTGGGTTCTGAAACGCATAAAGAAGAAAGCAGACGAGTTTCCCCGTCTGCTTATCTCTTTACAAATACCAGTTCTGAGACCGATTTTTCAGAGCTTGCGCCAGATTCAAAGTGAAAGTATGGCTGTCCACCACGCGATCAACGGCTGCATCTATATAGCTACTCTTGTTTGCCCCCGTCATGAGATTGTAAAAATCCCAGAGGTCGATATCCACCTCGTTGCCCAGGTTGTAATAAGCCCTCACCATTTGACTGAGCTGACTATCCCCCAGGGGAAATTCTGCTTTCTGAGACTTCAGGTCTTTCGGTAGGTTCAGATACTGCTTTGCACGACCTACAATATGAGCAAATTCTTCAGAGTTGAGCGAGTAGTCTTTCAAGCCTTGAAAGTTCTTTATGCTCTGGTCGATCCTGTATGAGCCAAATAAATCATCAGCGCAATTCATCAGTTCAGGCACACTGGAAACTCTCAAGTCGCCCTTAAAGCCATCCGTACTTACACAAAGGTTGGTACAAACCCAATTCTTAAAGCCTATAAACAGCTTGAATCGCTCAGGGCTCTTCTTGTTGTAAAGGTTCTCCAAGTTATAGGCTCTTACACCACCCACACTTAAAGAGATAGTGTCGTCACCTATTTTAGCCTGGACAGAAGGAACCTCGATCATAAAGGCCATGCGTTCATAGTATAAGGTCTTTTCATGTTCCATTAATTCTTTGGCAGGTTTCCCTTTTGCCTCAGGTATACGGCCCTTGATCGGGTGCGAGACTTTTACTGACGGATTTGCAATAGATTCTGCGGGAAAAACTTGGTTAACCACTTCGTAAATGCTTTCAACAAAATCTACATGGGAAATGGTTGATTCATTGTCTTTAGCAAAAGCTGGAATGATCGTTTGCTCTTGCAGGATGGGAATGTCAACAGCAAGAGTGTTGGCATCAATAAATCCTTGATTGTTTCTAAGCGATAATACTTCCATTGTTTTGTGTTATTTGGGTTCTACGGTTACTGAAAAATTCTTTTAACTCATTTTGATGCTCAGGATTTTGGTGATAGATAGTACGGAGCTCTTCAACAGACTGAACTAGATTAATCGCTTCAACTACCTGTTCAGCTGTTAAAGCACTACCACACCATGCTTTGATTTCTTCCCCAGTTTTCTGAGAAACTTGAAATTGAGGTTGATCCGCAAAAAGACCTGTACGATCTTTAGCTGCAACGGCATGATGCTTAATGTCCAAGTCGAAAACAAGAGTGAACTCGTAGTCAACACCATCGCGAGTGACACCTTTCAGTCCAACTTTTTCAGGTACCTGTTTGCCGTTTTTTTCGGTCAAAACATAGTCTTGTTTCGTGCGAATAGTTGCTACAATATGAGCTTCACTTTGCAGGATCTTTTGGATGAAAGCGTTATGTCTGGGTGTTAATTTCGACCAATTGGTAAACGAGTTACCTGCCATGGAGCTATGAAGGGTTAGAATCCCACCTTCACCTTCCCACTCATGCGAAATAGAATCGATGACAATCACTTTCATACCCGCTTTTTGGCATTCATCAATTGCTTTGATGTAAGCTTCAGGGCTGAAGGGCGGTCTTAACTCCAAAACATTGTAACCTCCTAGATGGGAATAGAGATCGGCAGAGTTGTTTTCTGTGTCAATAACAGCGATCTCTGACCAATCTTTACAGAGCCCTCTTGCCATAAGAAGAGCGGAATAGGTTTTTCCAGATCCACTTGGACCTTGCAGGGCACACTTAATTTTGGTGTGACCACGACTTGCTTTACGTAAATACATAATCGTAACATTTGAAATTAATAGTGGATTCCAAATGGTGAAGTAGTCTCATGGTCTTGGTCTATAAAAAGGTATCGCAGTACTTGAGGGTCTAGCTCAAAGAAAAAAAAACTATAAATGGATACGTAGTTTAGGAATGCTATAAAAAGCAATGGGGGGGGTAGAGGCATCGCATATTAGCCCCCGGGGGTGTTTAGAAGGTACTCTCAAGGGGGTGACACATACTTCATTTCTTGAAACCAGTTATTAACAAGTCTGTTGAAAAGTGATTTTTTTAGCAAAATACTCAAGGTCTACAACCTCTGTAAGAGAGGATGTAGAAGTCTCAGAATAAGCTCTATTGCATAAAGGGTTTTTTGTAGAACTGTCAGTGGTAAGCTGTCTTACTTCATGGGCTTTTGTAGAAGTCTTGGAAGAATACCACTTTAAATTTTTTCTGCTACTTGTGAATATTAAAAATTAAATCATGGGTAAGCAAAATATGGAGCAGACGAAAACATCAAAACCTAGGCTATCACTTGGGAAGACCATAGAAATGATAGTTGAATCAAAGAGTTCGGATCAAACACTTTCAGAGAGTTACCTGCGAGATTTAAGAATAGTATCAAAGAGCTTTTTGGAATACTTAAAAAGGATAAAAAAGTACAACAGAAGACCATCTTGCTTTCGGAAATCGGATGCACATTTTTATCTGGATGGATTTACCAGCTCCAAAACTTATTATAATAATATCAAACGAAATATATCAGCTTTGTTTCAGTTCGGAGTAGACAGAGAATGGCTCGAATATAATCCGTTTAAGCAGATTAAATTTAAAGCAGTCGAGTATGTCAAGCACGTGCCTTTTCAGTTTGATCAGATGATTGAGCTGTTGAAATTCATCGATAAAACCGGTCGTTTTCAAGAGTTGAGAATTTGTGCGAATTTGGTTTATAGCTCATTTCTTCGTCCGCATCAGGAAATCAGACTTTTGAAAAAGTGTGATTTTTCTCCAGATTTAAAGCAAATAATCTTGGATGGTAAACGGACCAAGAATTCTCGAAGGAGAGTGGTCGCCGTTGATGAAGAGACGAGGAGTATGTTGATTGAGAGAGGTCTTTTGGATTTAGAGGATCATGAGAATATATGGTCTAAAAAAACGGAGCCTTTTGGACAGTATTACTTTAATAACCAATGGCGTTGGATGGCGAAATTGGATGAGGAGTATAGCTCAGCTTCATCCAGGGATCATGTTCAAATCCTGAAGCCTGGTCAAACACTCTACTCTTTTAGGCACACAGGAGCAATAGCTTTTTACAAAATACATCAAGATATAGGTGCATTGCAACGCTTGCTTGATCATTCTAATGTATTTACCACCGAAACCTATTTGAGAGATTTAGCATTGCTTTCTGATCAAACAATGCAAGCACCCGATAAGTATGAAATGCTAAAGTTTAGCCAGCGAAAAAGATGACGAATGTGGGCTCTTAAAATATGAGAGATTTGGGATTCTGATGCTTTCGCAATTACTCATCACCCTGCGTTTACAGTTTCGCAATTTCCCAGAGATGACCTTTTGCTCCTATATCGATAAGATAAATTTGTGGAGTTATAGCCGGCATCATACTCCGACTGCAGACTGCTTATCGTCTTTGATTGTCTGCTTTAAGATTTTTCAATTGCTGAATGATTTCACCTGTGTAATTGTGCTTATGAATTAAAACTCTTCTATGACCAGAGCTGTGTTCATTACTTTTTATCGTCAGATATCTTGCATCATTTTCAGATTGAAGTTTCTGAATGAAAAGATCAACTTTAAGTTTATTGGTGTCTTTATAAGCTTTCATGGCCTGAGCAACTAAGTGCAGCAAATCATGCTTGATCAGAATTGCTTTTTGCTCAGGATTCAAATACTTGTCAAGAGTCTTTTCTTCGTTTTTAATGCTCATTTGATTCAATCGCTATGCACCTCTAAAGGCATTTATTCTCCTTAGCCGTTCTTGGTCTGTTTCAGCTTTTCCAACGTACTTGCTATAAACTTCTACGGCTTTATCATGATTGATTTTTGCTTCAGCTATATTTTCAGCTAAATAGTTATCGTCGCTATCAACAAATGAAAATTGTGGAAAAACTGACTTCAGATTCTCAAAATCTTCGTCGCGTTCATCAGCGTTTGCATAAAAATAGCTGGTGTCTTCAACGTCAATGGCAAAAGGACGTGTCAGAAAATCATCGAAGGCTTTTGTCACGGTAATCGGAGCATCGAACGATTGCATTTTTTCAAAATCAAATTTTAGCGTAACGCTGTGAAAAGATGGAGTATTCATGTTTGTTTTTTTTAAATGAAAAGAGGAGCACTAATGCCCCTCTCTGTAAAAAATGATATGTTCTGAGAAATTTAAAACAAGAATTGATACTTGATGGTCGTGTAAGTGCTTGAATGCCTGCGGATTAATGCGGGGAGGAAAGTTGGTATATCATTAAGTGTATAATCACTATAAGTGCCAATTGCTATTAAAAATTGATGTCTTTTGTATTGGACTCCCGTATTGACAACATAAGATGTGAAACCATATTCCAATCCAACAACAGGCTTCACTTCAGCATTTGATTTTTTTGAAAATACATGCTGATAACCAACTGTTAGATAGTTTAGCATTTCATCAAAGTCATATAAAGCTGGTATCCTGTAATATGAAGCCGTGAAGCTTTTGTATCCTACTGTGGCATTATAATTTAGCGTGGACCAAATATTCGAGTTATAATCGTCAGGCCTACCAAGCCCTGTGCCCACACCAACGATCCAATTTCGCTCTTTTGCAGGCGTTGGTGTATCCTGGGCAAAAGAAAGCGTGCTGATACTGAACATTAACAGCAGAGTAAAAAGAATTAATTTCTTCATTTTGAATGATTTAAAAGGTTTGTAAAAAAAATTGATTTTGCGAATATCGCACATTTAATCATACGTTCTTCTCAGAACGCGGTTGATTTCTTTGCTCCCGTACTTCACAGTAGGAAGGGATTCAAGGTATTTGATGAATGCTTTATATCTTCTGTTTCCTGGTCAGAAAATCCGTTTTAGCTATCTATGCATAAAAGTGATCAAGAAGGTGAGAGAGCCATTCATTGTAGCACTCGATTATTCTGCTAAGGCAATAGTCTTGCACACAGGCCTCTCACATCATTTTGAAAGAATTTGGGTCAAAAGGTCAAAAGGTCAAAAGGTCATAGCATTATAAATGCCTTATGATTTTTTTATTGATAGTGTTTATGTTTTTTGTTACAAAAGAATGATGAAAATAATACACTATAAAAAGATCTAGTTCTTGACAGATATGTATAATGACCCAATGACCCAATGACCCAATGACCCAATGACCCAAGTTCATTAACCAGGTTTTTGGGGCATCGGTCGGGAAACTTCAGTTTTCTCAGATTCGTCTCGGACAGTATTACGTATTTTATTCCTGTATTTACCTTGCCCACGTTTGTCCAGGAGATTCCCTTCTTCACTGAACTTCTTTAAAAACCTTTTGGCAGTGCTATCAGATAGTCCTGCAACTTGAACTGCTTTAATGAACTCCTGAGTTTCAAACTCTTTTCCAATTTTACTAAGTATGTCAATGCAAATGGTTTCAGAGTTTTTGTCTTGCTTGTAAAGGTTATTGTTACCGAGAGCCAGCCGCGGAGCAATTTTTCTCAAATCGTTAACGACCAGATTGAAAGCCAGGTTAAAGTCGTGATCGTTGCATTCAATTGTTTGTCCAGTTAGTGTTTCCGCATTCCTAATAAGGGTCAAAATGGCGGCCACTTTGAAGATTCGGGTGCCTGCTCTGAAGATTGACTCTCTAACAAAGTTGTTTTCATGATCAAGGCCAAATGACTGGGGCTTACTTCCAAACTGGTCTAATCTTTCCCAATGATTATCTTTAAAGGTTATTTCAAACGGTTTCTCAAGTTTAGACAAATGCTTTCGTGCCTCTAAAAGTTTCTCTCCGAAATTGAAGCTTTCGTCTTTCAGATTTGCAGGATTAATTGTCGGTTTAGGGCTTTTCCATTCAGTAAAGTCGTCGCGAAAAATTAAATGTAGCCTTGAAATGAAACCATCTCTGTCATGGCCAAATAAAGGACCGTAGTCATCTGTGGTGCCTGTCAATACAACTGATAACCTTGGTTCTGAAATGTGGTACTTACGTCTGTCACTTGTCTTTGTTCCCCTTCTTTCAGTACTAATCTCCTCAAAGGAAAAAGCCTTCATCATGTTTGTTCGGAGTTTTTTACCATGCTCCCCTTTTTTGCTGGTAAGCAATATTTTTATTTCTGAATCAATCATAAGCAGTGGCATACTTTTACTCTGGTTCAGTGATTCAAGAAAACTGGCATCAGTGGAGTCTGCTGAAACATAAACTTCATCCCCTACAAGATGCTTGATTAATGGATTAATTATATCTCGAACATTTGATAAGATACCTTTACCACTTGCTGGTGGAGCAAGATATATTATCATATACGAAAGACTTTCAAGACGATTGTTATATGTGAAAACTGTTTTGGGAAAATACACAGTTGCAGCGGCAAGTGTTCCAAGGAGGAGGAGATCGCTCTTGCTCTCCTCCTTGAAGTTTTCAATATAATTCTCTATCGGGTTTTTAGATGTGTTCATAATAGTTTTTGGTTAAGATTTCTAATACAGAATCATACATTTCCATAGGGAGGATATAAAAGCCAGGATCTAGCAAGGAGTTTAAAACCGATTGTGGGGTTTCAATACCATGTATAAATCTCCCAAAGAGATAGACGGTATTTTTTTTCACCAAGAAGTTATAATCGCATACAGAAAAATCTATATCCGTCACTTGGAATTTAGCTATTAATTGTTGGCCACTTCTTGTGTCTTTCAAGCCGCTTTTAAGCTGACTTATGTTTATATTGATCATTGGGAATTCACCATAGATACTTTTTTTTGAAGTGTGGAAAATTTCAGCGGTTGTTGCATTGGCGACGCATAGGGTATCTTGAATAAGCTTTATGTTATATTCTAAGGCTTCCGTTCCTCGCTGATCCCATAGTCTGATCTCTTTTTCTTCATCATATGGAAGATGATTCAAATTCATTGAAATTTCTGGTTCATTAATCATTGAACCTTGTTTTTTTGTTTTCATTTTTTAAAGTTTAAGTTAATACTGGTGGTTTGAACCACGTCTTGTTTACCAGCTTCAATGAAGGACTCTATATCCTTTAATTTGAAGTACAGTCTGCCGTTAGTCGGCTTATAATAGGTGATGCGCCTTTCCGCGACCCACCTATAAATTGTTGGATTCGACACGCCAATCATTTTGGCGCATTCCGAAATCGAATAATATTGTTTCATTTAAATCTTGTTTTTTATCGGCAGCAAATAACTTTTAGGCGAAAGAAATGGACAACATGAAAAAAAAGGAAACGCCGCAAAACATTGAAATTCAATATAATGCGGCGTTAAAAAAAGTTAAAAGGTTAAGCTAGTTAAGCTATATGAATAAATCTTCTTCAGATTTCATGAGATTTCCAAATTCTTTGTTTCGTTTCTTTTCGATTGAAACAAGAACTTCTTTGACACTTATAGCCTTTATAAAGTGTGGATATTTAGGATTCTCAGTGCTCGAAGCAGGTTCTGAAAACATCTTTCTCGCAGCAGATACGATTGGTGGAAGACTTTTAAGTGAATCGCCATTTGGTTCACAAAAGTTTTTTTCTAGAACTTGAATTAGTTCCTGACTAGAAAAAGGTTCTATAATCTTCAATTTGTTTAGTGCAAAAAACAGCTGACAAAGTGATCGCTTATTCGCTCGTCCAGATTTGGCTATTTCCATCCATTTAAATTTCCCTAACCAGTTATATTTATGATTTGGCGAGAAGAGTCTTAAGAAATGAGTGTGTTGATAGTCTTCGGGGAATTCAATTATTCCTTTTTCCATCAATAGTTCTGATAAATGTATCAATAGTTTTCTATGGCCCTGTTTAATTTTGAGCGTCGGTCTTTCATCTAACTTTATCAATTGGTGTTCAGTAAGAGTGGGGACTTCGATAATGTCTTTCAGGAATTTCAGAAGATCATTTAAAATAAGATCAATAGAACTTTTGATGAATAAGGATTTATATTTAAGAACTTCTGATTTCGAAAGGTATATAGGTGGATCAATTGTGACCTTCTTAGTATGTTCGTCCAAATGAGTTGGATAGTAGGGTGTCTTTGCTAATAAATTAAGTACCTTTTTGCCCGTCATGTCAGCTTTTGCATAGCCTACTAAGTTATCTCCAAATCCGTGGTTGATCATCTCATTTTTTTTCACTGCCAAGAAGTCCAAGTATTTATCACTTTTACCAAGAAAATCTTCTTTTTGAACCCTATAAATTTCATGAATTAGTTCATTAATGATCTCAACTGAAAGATCTCCCCTCCCAAATCTATAGATCGTGTGCTGTTTAACTTTGTCCCAATTAAACGGCTTAGCAATAAAAAGTAGGTCATCATCAGTTATTGCTTTCAGATAATTTTCAATTTTTATAATTTCAATTTTGTCGTCAAGGTTTTCTTTCTTTTTTGCCATCTTAATTACAACAGTTTATTTGTCCAATCTCTTTTTACGTTTTCTTCGAAGCTACCCAGATAGGAGCTTGTAACTTTCAAGGAAGAATGTCCCAAGCTCTCGCTAATATGTTGGACAGGAACTTCATTTCGCATAGAGATGGTGGCGTAACTATGCCTGGCTACATATGTGGTTAGTTTGAAAGGGAAATTTAATTTCTCTCCGATTCGTTTTAAATATTTGTTGATCTGAGCAACTGACTTTTTCTGCTCGGCTAATTGTGCTTCTTCATCTTTGCCTTCTGATATCAAATCGAATATCAAACTGTTTTTGCTTCGATTCGGATTACCATACTCTTTAATGATTTTCAATGCAATTGGATGAAGCATAAGTTCGATCGAGCTCAAATTAGACTTCATACTTTTTTCAGTTTTCCTGCGGTAGAAGGTGAGTTTATCTTCTTCTAGGTTTTTGTATCTAAGATGGGCCATGTCCATCATGTTAATGCCGGATGTTAAATAGCTGAAAAGCCAAAGGTCGCGGGCTCTTTTTTCTTGCGGTGCAATCGCTTCATAATTTGCTAATGCTCTTACTTGTTCTTGATTTAACGCTCGTTTATTGTTAGCAGTAGCTGCAATCTGGTATCGCCTCTTTCCAAAAGGGTAATTGGCTTTTTCGTATAAGCCGCGATCAATCGCCAAGTTGATGATTGCTCTAATATTGCGCATGTGCTTACCAACCGTAGAAGGACTACGACCTTCTTTCAATAAAATCTTTTCAAGATCGTCGAGCCAGATTTCGTCAACAATTTGAAGGGGGATTTGACTTTTTCTACGGTCAAATTTGTAGGTCTTAATTATACTGAGAGTTGATTCAAATGTTACAGCGGTGCTAAACCTAGATTCTTTTTTCAAATTGTTAATATACAGTTCGAATAAACTTAGAAGATCATGGTTGGTATTAGTTTCGCCAAAAAGTTGCTCGCCTAACCTTTCTGGGGAAAAGCTGTGCATCTGATCAAGAGCTTGACGGGCTTTTACCTCCAGTTCGTCAAGTTTGAGTCGTGCGGTACGGTGAGAACCTCTGGCATTAGGCGCATTTATTTTTTTCCATTCTTCTTTGTCCAGGGACTCATTTAGAGTGTAATAGTGATGTTTGCGTTGGTGGGTTACACGTAACTTCAATGGGTAATCATTGCTGGTTGTCTTTTTTCGCCTAGTATCTAGCACCACTGAAACAGAGAATCGTAGCATTTATAGGGTTTTGAGGTGTGAAAATTTGCACACAATTTGCACACAAAGTTGAGAAATAATGATAAATCATGATGATTTGTGAGTAAACTTTTGCAGTTTGATCAGTGTTAAATGACTGAATATGAGAAGGGTTAAATAATGATGATAACTAATGATGAAATAGGTGCTCAGGACTTAAAATCCCGTGACCATTGCGGTCGTGCGGGTTCAAGTCCCGCCTGGGGCACAATCACAACATCAAAACCCTTGTTAGTCAATAGATTAGCAAGGGTTTTTTGGTTTTTACTGAAACATTACTGAAACTTTTCTTTCATTTGGGTGCATCATATATCTTCTAAAAGAAGCCTATTTCACTAAGTGGTGACGTCCTTCGATTAATCAAAGGAGAAATTTCAAATCTATTAGATTCTTTAAAAAGGCATAATATCAAAAACCAGCTTATCTCCAAATTTCAAATACACGGTTAAACGTGGTTGCTTATGCTTCTGATCGTAAAAGGATAATTCCTGCTTGGTTTCACTAATATCTTTTATATGGCAATACCACCTCTCAGGAGATTCTTCTTTTAAAGAGCTAAGGAAGTCACGAAAATACTCATAGCCAACACTGGGCTTAAGATCACCAAAGCTTACTTCAGGGTTCAAAATATAAGGCAGAAATAGCTCTGGCATGCCCTTATTTACAGCTTGGATAAACTCCTCTTTGATTTTGTATTTAGAAAATGATGGCATTGGCAGTCCTTTGATTAAAGTTTCTTTGAGTTATTAATAAAGGTGTCCACAGTAAATACTGATGATGCAGCTAACCTAAGTCTAAAGCATTAGATGTAGTCCACTAATCGGTTTTGTGCCAATGTTGATGAAAAGGCATATAGAGCCTGAAAGATGCCGACTGCTCTAAAGACGCCTCATACTTATGAGGCTTAAGGAACGCACATGTTTGACAACCTCTTGCAGAACTTTAAGGCCAAACAGGCTTACGCTTCTTAAAACAACAAAAGCCCCGCATATCTGTAGAGGTTTGTCTTTTCTATTCTTTATTCTTTCGTTGAAGTTGCAAACTCCAACGAGTTAGAGTCAAATTAAATACTCGCTAAGTAATCTTCTGTTATTCTTTGATTTTCACCCGGTCTATCACGAAAACCTTTATATTGCTTTCGCTCTTCCGACCACGATTCTTCTTTTAAATCAACTTCTTTGAATCTTTTTTCAACATCTACCGCAGATAAATCTCTTATTGTAATTGTGTGAACTCCTTGTCGTTTTAAATCAGATGAAACAGCGCCTATTACTACGCCTATCGACCAATTCAATAATTCAACCCAATACTTGTGTTTTTCATCTTCATTCTTCCAAACATCATCTATGTTTTGCATATAATAAACACCAGTTTCATTCACATCAATAGGACTTTGCCAATATTTAAAAGCTATTTTTAATATATCTTCAAAATACATTTCAATTTCCTATTAAAGTTCCATCACCATCTATTGTAACCCTATTCCCTGAGTTTTTGGAAAAATCAGTTGTTCCTTTTGGGTACGCTTTCCATTGTGTGCCTGTTTGACTACCATGCGTTGTATTTGACTTTTTGTAAATGGCACCTGTATCATCATGCCTAAAGCCCTGATTTCCTTTCATTTTTGTAAACCCATCTTGCAATTTTCCATTGACCATTGGCACCGGTAACATTCCATCTGTACTGTTTTTTAAGAGCATAGTAGCTACTTTATAACCACCCTTACCTAACTTTATCATATTCGCACTTACACCTGGCACAGCCAGTGCTAGTGAATAAGTAGCAACTCCCTCAGCATCTCCTTTTACAATGTTGTAAAGTAAACCAACACCATCTGCAACAGTTTCAACTCCAGGAATCATTCCGACAGCTGTACCAGCTCCTTCAACAACGTCAATTGCGCCTTGCACAACAGTTGTAGCATCCTGCCTCGTAGCTTGTTGTTTAACTTGGTTTCTTACACTTTGTGGCACAGGCGCACTAGACGGGATATGTCCAGAATTGCCTGTCGCAAGCCTTTTGGTTGCGCCAGCAAGATTGTTTTTCCAAATTTCGTATTTCACTTTCATCATAGCCCAAAAAACAGGGTTCGGCCAATTCCCATCCGGGTCAACCAACATAACCGGATTATTATGACTAAAGGCATACGGTGTAATATTCGGCCCTTTTGAGGCCATCGCATCCACACTCAGCCACACGCTCACCTTCGGATCATAATACCTAGCCCCGTAGTAGAACAGTCCCGTTTCTTCATCCCATTCCTTACCGTTAAACCTAAACCTACTACTAAAGCTGGTATAGCTTTTAGCATACTGGTTTTCCAAATTTTCGCCCCATGGCGTATTTAAGAAAAATTGATAGGGTTCGCCGCGCATGTCCGTTATAAATTCTACCGAGCCGAGGTAATCGGGGTGATAAAAGTAAAGAATTTCGACATTATTGCAGTTTGCTCCATTTAATCCAGCAAAATAAACACTTTGCTCGCAAAGACAAAGGTCTTGACTATCATCAAAGTCAGGGCAACGCTCTAAAAACTCTGGTGATTGTCCGATACTTTGCAAGTATAGGAAATCTGTAGTGAACGTAAGCGCTTGATCGTCATATAAACAGCGTAAAGTAGCCATTAGGTCCTGTGGAGCACCTGCATTTTGATTGGTGTATCCAACTTCACCTTCAGTTGCTGGTATTGGCTCTAAGGCGGGGTTTTCATGGTCAAAAGGATAACTAATTAGATTTGTAGCAATTCTCTGAGTGCCCATGTAATAGTGCTTGCTAGCCAGTACCGTTTCTAAATAATGTAATGCAATATAGTATGGACTTACATATACCGTCGAAGGATCCATAGGAATAGCAACAGTAGAGTTACTATTTACGTTAACCAAGCCTGAGTATATATTAGATTTCATAACTCTATTGCCTGTGTGGTCATATAGATAATGATGAGCAGTAGTAAATCCAGTCTTTAAATCCTCAATTAAGACACCATTCAGTTTTTGATCTTCAGTCCAGCAATAGCTGGTTTTTTGATTTACAGTTGTATTCCCAGAGTTGATTTCGGTGTAGGTTTCCTCAATAATCGACCCCATGGCATTGTAATTATAAGAATAATTCTTGATGCTGTTGACTGAACCTTGATCAGATATTGATGTGAGTTGATGTTTTTTGGCGGAATTCCCATACGTATAGTTCAAGTCGCTTAGAACGGTACCATTAACGCCTGTGGCATTATCTGTAGTAGTCTTCGATGCTAATCGCCCAGCTGTGTTGAAGTTTGTGACAATAGTTTGGTCAATATCAGGGTTTGCTAAACCAGAACTATTGCGACTATACCGTAGCCTAGCATTCTCAAGTTGATTTAAATTATTGTAGGCTATTCCATCTAGTTTATACGATCCACCTATCGGAGCACTATTACTTATGACAATTGGAACAGCCGTATTCGAAACCTCAGTAATATTTCCATTACCATCATATTGGAAAGATTTAGCTAATAAAGTTTGAGTAGTGCCACCAAAAGTGAGATTTACATCACTATTTGTTAGTCTTCTGGTATTGTTGTTGTACGATAAATTTGTTTCCGCCCTATTACCGAATTCATAAGATTTCATATTTCCAAAACCATCGTACAGAGCTGAATTTAAAATATCATGTGGACTATAGCCTGCCCTTTCTCCTTGCATTGAATTTAAATCACCAGTTAAGTTATAACCATACGTCACTACCTCATCGTCTGGATAAGTCATGTCTAAAATTCTTCCCCAAGAATCGTAGTTAAAGTTTGTGGTGAATTCCTGCGGACCAGCTTGAGGTATCCTTATATTTTTCTTTTCCTCAATTAAGTTTCCTAGAAAATCGTATTTATAGTCTTGGATAATAAAATTGGAGCCCTGTTGAATTTGAACAACGCGTCCGGCTCCATTTTTACCATCTCCCAAACTCCCATAAGTAAAGCTGACGTTATTGACGCCTCCAGTGTTAGAGAACTCTTTAAGAGTGAGTCTATTGTAATCATAGGTCATATCTATATCCTCAGAAGCATTATTTGTAACCTTTAGTAAGTTACCGGAGAGATCATAAGTGTTAGTGGTCAACCCTCTATCTGTATGTGTTTCGGTTAGTACTCTACCAAATTCATCGTAGGTGTAGCTGGTAATATCTGAAGCTGGCGTTGGGATAGTTAGCGCCGCTGCGGGAGATACATATTCTAATAATTGACCTAGTTTGTCGTAACTGAATTTAGTTATTTCCCAACCTGAATTATCATTCCCCTGCCACGCCTCAATTTGCCTCCCAAATGCATCTGAGTAACTTCTAGCATCTAAATCGTTAGGAGCTAAAGTTTCAGAGTAAAACAATGGAGAGGTAGTAGACCCATTCCACTTGTATTTAAACTCTGTTAAAACTTGAGGCACACTGCTTCCTTCAGAAGGAAGCTTAACGGCTGAGGCCCGTCCGAGATAATCAAATTTAGTGGAAGCTGACTTTTGCGAATCTTCAATAATTAACTCTCCAAATGAGACAGGAGTAGTTTCACCGGCTGCCAAATCCAAGAAGCTTAATCGATTCAAGGTTTTCCAACCGTAAAGATTTTTCGTTACGATTCCGCTAACTTCAATATTTGAAGCATAGGAAGCCGCATTAGACCAAGAAACATCTTTTTTAACTTGAATAACTTCGCCACTTCCATCTATAAAAGTGGCTGTTCTTAAAGGAGATGTTAATGAGCTTGGATTTTCAGATCTGCCAGTTAGATCATAAAGGACGTTACAATCTAATGCAGCTACTGGTGGAGGTGCTGATCTGCTTGCGTTTATATTATGATAGGTAAATGCAACTGGAACTTTTCTTTCTAAAGCGGAGCTTTGGCCAAGATCGATACCAAGATTATAGTACTCGAAAATTATTGCTGGTTTTGCATTAGCTGTATAAATTTCCCTTGGCCCATATACAACTTTTAGCCTATTAAACTCATCATACTTATAACGGACAATATGATTGTTAATGTCAGAAGTTTGAAGTAGTAAATTATTGCCTTCTTCGCTATAAATGTTACAAATACTTTCTCCGTAGGAATTACTGATGTTAATAATATTCTGGTTCAAATATGAATCATAGTTATAATCAATTTCCATTCTCTGATTCCAATAATTTGACGGTCCTGTAACCTTTACGACTTGGCCGTATATATTGTAAAGCAAGGACGTTGTAGCAGTCAATGATGAACTAACTAGATGGTTCACTATGTTTTTTAAGTGCCCCTTAGGAGTAATGGTTGACGTAGTTTTACGAACAGGTGGGTTGGTACTACTATTCATTCTAATTTCATGATCAGACAAAACAGCCGTCTTACCACTAGCTATGACGGGTGCGTGATAATTCATATCGGCTATAAGATCGACATCTACTGGCTTACTAAGATTTGCCTCATAAATTTTAATTTCTTTCCTATCGACCTTTCTAAAGGTAATTGGTACATCAACCCCAAGCTCATCTAGTTCAGGACTGATGCCACAATCTGAAGTTTCAAGAAGGCTTAGTGGTAAAAATAAAGTATCGTTATCAAACCCGGGAGGACCATCGAGTTCATAAACTTCAAAATCATTTTTTATTCCTGGTATTAATGTGGAAGATCCATGGGGGTTTGTAATTAAAAACTGCAGTGGAGCGCCAGAAAATTTCACATTAACTGTTGATGGAAACTCGACAACCTTATTATAGTTGACGGTTTTCTTTAAACTCAAGACAAACTGATTGTCAGTGTTAGCAGCCCCAATTGTGGACTGCAGAATATTGAAATATCTATCGTATTTAGTGATACTATTTACCTTAGCTTGAAGAAACAATCCAGCCTGAGGATTCTGTGAAGTATTGTGAAACGCCTCGGAGGTATCAATTTCTGGATAAAAGTAATTTAAAGATTTTTTGACCGCTGGGAAAACGGATGCTAGTTCACTGATATTTGAAAAGTCTACCAGAAGTAAGTCGTCATTAACGTCACGCTCAATTTCGCCGGCTGTGGAAGCACTTTGACTTACAGAATAATAGTTGTATCTGAGTTCTTCACGATGTATTAAGTGAGTTGACCTATCAATTTGTGTTATGGGATGAAGAGTGCTTGAGCATGATGAACCAATATCTAGTTTCCAGCTTTGATGAACGGAATAGTTCAATGTCTTAGCTTTCTCTAGGAGAACACCGTTTTTATATTCAAAAATCTTCCTACTATTAAAATCCCTTTCATATAAGCTTTCGTAGAAAGCTAATTCAGAGTAATACCTTTCGGCATATGTTTCGTTATTATCAAGATAGTAGCAGTTTGGATCAAAACTAGGGTCTCTTATATCTTTTAATGAGTTAATATCTTTAAAAGGTATTCTAAGAGCCTCAGTTCGCTTTTCGGTTCTAGTAAACCCTAAAAACTCTCTCTCTCTTCTACTGTATATGCCTGCATCGTAATGATAGGTATATTTTTGGCAATCATTACCATCGAGATCATTGCCGTTTTCAACTAGATCATAGCCATCGAAAATTTCTAATTTAGACATTACCCATTTACTCTGTGGCATATCCCAAAGAACTTCTTCGCTATCCATGCCAAAACCTGCAGGCGCTTTAACTTCAGCTGCGTAATAACCATTTTTATGGCCTATGAAATCGTAATCTATCGCAAAAGCACCTCCTAAAGGATTGATTATTTTTTTTAATTTGAGGGATTTTCCGTTTTTATTAATGTACACTTCTAAATCCTCATTAAAGTCCGTCTTTAAAAAGTCAATATAACCATCGCCATTAACATCTGAAAATGAACTGCTTGAAAGATCTGACGAGTAGGCGTAAGTATAACCTCCACCTATTGTTCCCTTTAAAGTCGTCAATAAAATTGTTGCTAGCGGAATGCCTACAGTTGCCGCTCCACCGATATTTAATGCAACCGAGTTGGTACTATTAAAATAGTCAGGAACGACAGAAAGAGTAATAGGGTCATTGGAAAACTCTAACCCCTTATTTAGAAAAATGTCATACCCCTTAACTAAATTTTTCTCAATAACCCTATCAACCAAGCCATCTCCATTTATATCTATAAAAAAAGACTCAGCATGGGAGCTAGTTCGATTAATACCTACGCCGAAATTGAAGCTTCCATCCATCGGCAGTTCAGTAGTTTTTTCACTGTCTAAAGCATTAACCGTTACGTTAGTGAGCTTATTAGCCTTAAAATTGGTTGGGAAACTTAAACTTGTACTTGCATTTTGTTCCAGTGTATTCCTATAGGTTTGGATAAGAGCTTCTCCCGCAGCGAGTGATGTGCCAATATTATATCGAACTAAAATATTCCCATTTGAGTAATTTGTGTTTTCAACGATACGGTCAGGAAGCCCATCACCATTGATGTCAACCCATTGCATATCAACGGTGGTTTGACCAATCGACTTCGAAATGCTCATACCTTTATTGATTTGGCCATTAATTAGAGGGGATGAATCTTGCTCATCATCAAAATTGATAACTGTAGGGTGCATATTTATTGTTGCCCCTAGACCAACCGAGGCCGAAAATAAATTTCTACTATCAGTTTTAGGTCCTTGAGAAATTGGCACTAATCCATTTTGATAGCCTCCTCGAGAATCAGAAAAGACGATTGCAACATCGTCGCTCTGCCAAATATCAGGATGTCCATCACCATTAAAGTCTTTCATAAAGGTTTCGGAAGTATTGAAAAAGCCCGCGTCATCTATATGACGCGAGACCCCGAAATTGCCGTTTTCACCTAGGCCATTTACTCCAGCGTAGAAATTATCTGCAAGAGTGTATGAGGTGGTTTTATTTCTCATTGCTGGAACCATATCAGGCAGAATTGGACTATTTGAACTCGGGGTGATTTCGAGATCTGGCTCAACTAAATGCCAAGGGGCCACGATTCCTGTAACTCTGTATTCAGCTGAGTGCGAATTTAATGCAGAAAATCTGTCTAATGACTTAGCGCCATTAGATGTGACATTGACATTTGTTTTGATGTAGTTTCGAATTGAAGTGGAAAGCTCTCCTCTGACTGCAATAAGGGGTAAGAATTTAATTTCAGGCTCATTTTGAGTATTAAATAAACTTGAAATGTCGCTCGATTCAGTGGGATCTTCTAATTCACTTAAATCATTTGCTAAGGCAATAGACTCTGTTTGTAATTTAAGATCAAGCGGGTCTATTGGATTGTTGGTTTGCATGTCCAGGTCGTTCCACATAAACCTTCCCCAGTGCAACCAATGATCATTTAGAAGACTCTTCTTTCGGTTAAAAATCTGATCATTTAAATTCCCTTTCACAACAGAGCCAGAAGCAATACTAATTAAATTTAGCCTTGTTGCTTGCAAAAGTGGAACAAGAATTTCCGAACTACTAAACCACTCGAGATAAACTTCTTCGGTGTTTAAAAGTTCTTCAGGCAAAAAAGAAAAATAATCTTGTAAGGCAGTTGAAGAAAAAATTTGATTTATGCTTTCTCCCCCGCTATTTGTGCTGAAGACATCAACAAGCCCATTTTGTTTAAACACTACTTTGGCTTTAGTAACCAAAGTTTCATTTGATTTTACTGTGAGAAAGGCTGAAAGGCTTTGATTGCCAATGTTAGAAAAAGCACTTGCAATAATACCCTGAGACGGAAAAGTAGGCCAAACTCGATGTAATCCTGCAAATCCATTGAAGCTTTCGGGCTCCATTGTTTCAACAAAATGATTGTAGGTCTGGTAATTAATTGTTGGGTAAAAAACTTGACTTTCTCCTAAGCCGCAGCCTTCACTAGTTATTGTTACTTCTGGCCTCCAATCCAAATTTACATCATTCCATTTTACGTTGGATGTTGAAAAAATGCCAAAACGTAAATTAATAGTTATGCCCTGAAGTTGAGTTTCATCATAAGAATCTAAGAACTCAAAAGGTACAAATTGTTGCCCTAATTGGTTTAAGATATTCGAATTAAGATTTAACCCGCTAAAATCGGATGGACTAGCTGAAATCACTTTAGACCCTTGTAGAGTATTTACCGAGTTGACATAAGTTTCTCGAAAAATTGCTGTTGTATCGCTTGTGTTAAGCCGATCGTAAGCTTCAATTCTGATTCTAAACTGAATATCATCACTAAACCCATCTAGTGCAATTGAAGGCCAATCAATTTTTACACTATTGTCGCCTTTTACAACTATAGCCTCGCCACCTGAAAGAAGAAACCCATCTGATGCCGATGTATTAAGCAATTCATTACCTGCGCCATCTAATTGTTCAATTAAATTGGCGCTAGAAGTGTAAAAAATCCTAGGATCCCATTCAATTAAGTCTTCATAACTATCTAGGCCTGACCGAACACGAAACATAATTTTATCTCCTTTAGTAACTGCAAGATTGGGGTAGCTTGCTGATGTTGGGTTGGTTGAATTTATAGTCGAGAATCCACCAGTTAGATAGGTATTGTTATATTGAATTGCTATCTCAACCTCACCGTCAGCATCATTTGTAAGATTCGCTTGTCCTGTTATGTCTATAATTCCACTTTCTGGTGCCTCCCAAATTCGAACTATTTCAGAGCCCATTTTGGCATCTACTGGATCATCAGTGATAAGCGGCCTAGGACCAACTTGTAAAGTAGGACTCAAACTATTTCCACTACCGATTTCGAAACTCAAATTACCAAGTTCATCTAATGATCCAAAATGAACGAAAGTCTTATTTCCTATGCTCTTTTTTACTAAATCCAATACTCCATCAGCATTGTAATCTATCAAGTAACTATCAGTATAAGTACTATGATCATTCCAATTTAATCCGTAAGAAGCTTGAAAGGCGTATAAGTTCACTAAGGATTCAAAGCCAATGTTGAAATCAGCCCTGTGAGTACTTGATATTTCGGATGTATTGATAGTTCTTCTACTACCTAAGAAATACATATTTGAATTTGACCGCAAGGGTTGATAGTAAAGTTTATCCTTGCCTTGCCTTCTTTCTTTCGTAATTAAATCAGGTAATCCATCAGCATCTACATCTTGCCAAGAAGTTTGAACGTTAGTTGTGCTATTTGAGCCGCCTACTTTTACACTAAAAGTAAAATTCTTGTCCGGAGTTACATATACACCTGGCACAATGCCAATTCCAGGATTTGCATGGAAAGAATGTGTAGAAGTATTTTTCGAGCCTAAAGGAGATGGTGCGAAAATCCTTCCAAGGGACGCGGTAGTGGGCATTCTTGCAACTGCATCTAATGCCACAGAACCTAAGAAACTATTGTTCAATGAATTAACTTCAATCTCTGTTTTTTCTGTTGGAGCAGTAAAAGTCACATCTGAAGGGTAGTATTCCATTTCATGGGTTGTAAAGAGCTGCAAATTAGTACCCCTAAATTCTTTCAACTCTAACAGCATTGACTTCCATTGCCATAAATTCCCCTCTTGTTCATTTGTATGTGTCAGGCCATAGGACTTTAAAATAGTGCTATAGGTGGCAGATCCTTCTTCTTTAAATCTAACCTTAACATTCTTAAGAAGTTTATGATCCAAGACCTTAATGCCATATCTGCCACTTAGTCTAGCATCAACTCTTTCAATATCGGCTTCAAAATCTATCATATAATGGCCTAGGCGATTACCCGAACCCGTATAAAAAATACTATTAGGGTACCAGCTATAGGCTAATAAAGCAGGTGTTTGTACTGTATTTGGGTTGATGATATATTGTTTTGAATAGGAGTAAACAACATTATTTCCATCAACATCTAAAACTTCTGTTAAACCCCATTTTACAATGTTACTGTCAGCATCTCTTAATAAAGGCTCATGGTTTTTAAGAGGCCTGCTACCCTCGCCCTTGTCGAAAGTGTAGCTCTGGCTATACTTGCCATAGATGAATTTAACACCCTCTGCATTAGTGACTTCCCAATAATAATTTGTCGGATCCGTCCCTTTTCGTACAACTTTATTGAAAGTGGTTGCTCTCTTGGTGAAAAAATAAGTAGTTCCAGTAACTTTTCTAGCTGAAACGCTTCGATTAGCCCTTTCACCACCTTCTTCAATTAATGGATTCCCATCCATGATATACATTTCAGACTGCTCAGACGACTTAAATACTGGTGCACCCCATTTTGTATCCACAGAAATACTTGAAATTGAGATGTCCCAACCATAGCCTGCCCAAGAACTTCCACCATCTGAATTATAAGATAAAGCTAGATTTGGCTGCATTCCTTTTCTACCTGATGGTATATCAAGCGGGTAAGTAATATTTGCTTCTCCCTTTCTGCTAATACTGGGAGGTTGCATAATATTCATGCCTTCTGCAGGGTTAGCTGCTTCAATGCCCTGTATCATAGTTGGTGCAAAAGCACTAGCCTCAGGCATTTCAGGCGACTTTAATAAAGCCCCAAAATATTGGGTTTGTCCTTTATTGGGGACAAAAGCAATTTCACCATGGGTATCAATCGAATCAATTTCTACCCCTTGCCAAGCTTTCCTTTGATAATCAAAATAAAAGACTTGTAATTCACTCAAACTTCTTTGCGAGGTAAGAGAAGCCATATTGATTTTAAAACCAATAAATTCAGCACTATTCACCACATCCATGGATGGCTGATATGCTTTGGCACCGCCAGTAATATTTATAAGACCTTCTGGTAGAACGGGCATTTCAACTTCTCTCAACTGATAGGCATAGCCCTCATCAAGCGCGGGAATAGATTTAAAATAATCTAAATCCGTTGTTTTAATCCTTTCCAGTCTAGGGCTTTGTATTTCATTGTCAGGAAGGGCCGAAAGTCGAATCTTTACATTTTTCACTTCTGCACTAATTCCAGTAGCGCTAGGCATGGTAAACCTTAAATAGTTTAACCCAACTTTTAGGTCTTGAGGGCTAACTTTTTCTAGGACGGTATGCCAAGTTTCGGACTTCTCCAAATTTCTGGTTCCAAAAGTTTCATTGGAGTTTAAGCTTTTTGCAAGACCTTTACCATCCTTCAATCCTTTTACTTCGTAAATCAAATAGGCTGAAGTCCAATTATTGAAATCCAAGTCTTCTGGCAATTGAAAATTGAATATATCATCTCTTGGATCATTTAATGGCATATTTACCTCCATCCCCAAATGTGCTGTGGCCTCAATAGCAGGGAACTCTATGGTGTTTTTGTCAAGTGTTGGTTTTAATGCTACACTTGTTTTAGTGGGACTTTCTCCTGCTTCAGCTTCATTCTCGTGAACCGCAGGAGCATTTATTAAGCTTGGATATTTGGGTGATAGAACTTCTTTAGCAGAGGTGCCGATTTGCAAATGCTTCCAATTGGCTAATGCACGTGCACTTGCTACTAGGTCATTAGACAAAAAGAAAAAAACCAGGAGCAAGGATGCAAAACGAGTTATGTGATCAGTTTTCATAAAATCTAGAAGCGTTTTTGAACGGTTAGTTTTTTGGTAAAGGTTTTTGAGGCGTTACTAAAAACAAAGCTGTAGTAACCTGGCAGCCCTAAGGTGTAGGACCATTTATGCTGTGGGGTGATCACCTTAAGTTCCTCTTGGTGTATCAGCTTACCTTGGGGGTCGAATACACTTACCTTAATTGGTTCATCAATAGAAAAGCGATGGAATTCAAAAAAGGCTTCCTCACCTGTAAAGCCTGGGTTGGGATAGACCAATACTCGTTGCTGAAAGGAAGCTAATTCCTCCTTAGATAGCTTGCCTGATTCTACAAACTGAATATCCTGTTGACTTGTGTCTGAACCCGCAATTAGAAATTCGCTTTGCAAATCACCATTTTCATTTTCCACCCAAATAGCATACTGTTCTGACCCCGGCCTTATCAAGAGCGGTGTTTCATACATTAGTGTATCTACTTGCATTGATCCATCGACGGCATTTACTTTTACCTGTAGAGGAAGTAAAAATGGATCTACATTTAGTGCCATTAATCCTGGTTCTAAAGGGCTTAAGCCAATACTTGCGGTGTCATCACAAAGATTACTTTTTACGCGAAAGCGATAGAGTCGATTTGGTAAAATATTGGCAAGCGCCAAAGCGATTTTTAAGTCAGAGCCTAATTGCTCTACTTTTAAGTTAATGGTGTCTAATCCATCCGTTAAAATTAAAGTATCAGTAAAGGAAGAAGCTTGATGATTGGGATAATAAAGTCTTAAACTATCAGCTGTGCCATGAAAATTTTTGGTCCGCATTCGCCAAGCCGTAATGGGAAACTGCTGGTTTAGATGTAGCTCACAATCATATACAATGCTTTGATCTATCCGTTTTGAAAGAATCATAAAAGCTCTTTCTTGTAAATATTGCTGTGGCATTTGACCAAAGGGAACAATGGTGTCAAGCGCAACTATTAAAGAATCGTCGTGATATGCTATGGTCTGACTTTGCTGAATGCCAGAGAAGCTGAAATTACCTAGAGCAATAACTTCGCGATCATATATTTTATCCTGCTTTGGCGTCCAATAGCTGCTATTAACGCTATCTGTTGGATATCTTCTTAATGTTTTATTGTCGTTCTTGGTTGTTGGTATAGAATACTTTAAAGAAAGATAAGCCTCCATTAAGCGAAGCTCTTCTTTGGTGAAAAGTCGGTTATAGGCGATGATTTCAGACACTTTAAACATAGTCGTGTCAATCGTTGGACTAGCTAATTGACCTCCTCTTCTCGTGCTGGCGGGAAATGAAGCAGATAAGATTAAAGGTTTGTTTTTATCTGGATTAAATTCTCTCCCTGCCCCTCGATACATTATTTTGGAATCTGTAATCTCTAGTCCCTTAAATCGCACATAGCTTTTCCCTGAAATATTTTGATAAAGCGGACGTACTACTAAAAAAATACTATATCCACGTTCAGGCAAAGCTTGAATTTTATTGAAAGCACGTATTACTGAGTCTTGCTTTAAAATTGGGTGATTCCCAATTAAATCAATTGCTTGCTTTTTTAAATTACTCGCATGGTAAGAAGGTGCTGGTTCGTAAAACCAAACATCTGGTTGGCCTAGGCTAGATTGCCCAAAAACTAAGGACGGAATAACAATTAGCAGCAGAGCTAAAAGTTTTTGAAATTTGAATTGTAGTTGCCCGGTAGGTTTCATTCAGTACTCACTTAAAATTCATTATTTTCCTTTCTGTTGACCGCAATGATTAGGTAATCATGAGCCAATCTAAATTTTAGACTTCGAACTTATATCTTAATTTCAAAAGACTGGCGCACTATTTTTACTAACTAATCGGAATTATAGTGCTCATGTAAAATAAAAGTCAATTCAAGTTAAAAGAGCTACTACCATCGTAATCTGTTATCATTTTTTCTATAAATAAGTGGGCTGGTATTGGTTGTTAATGAAAACATAAAAGCAGGCAGAGCGAATCCTACCTGCTTTAATAAAAAGTGGCTCAGGGTTTAGAAATTTCCTTATCTGAGCTGTTGGATTTTTAAGAGTTCCGCTCTAATAGCTTGCTTTCAGTGGTTTTTTAAAATAGGAAACCTTCTCAAAGAAGCTAATGAAGAAATACAGCATAACCTATATGATAATAGCGAAGTAGTAGCACGGTAATAGCTCATTTTCTATTTTAAAAAAGGGCAAATTGGGATTGAACTGCACGTATTCTACTATGAAGCTAGCTCCAGGAGATTGACCTTTTATAGCTAGCATGGCTATTACTTTAAAGGGGCAGAATAGACGAACTAAACCCTGATTATTCTTATAAACCAAGATAGAAGTCCGTCTAATCCCGACAGGCAGATCAGGCATTATTAGTTATTATAAATGGAATGAGTGTACCAGTTGGGTAGTTGGTTTTCTAGCGAATTCCCTAGGCTTTGAGTAAAGCGAAAGCTTTCAACCACACGATCTACATGAGAGTCGATATAGCTGCTTTTATTCGCAGAAGTCATCAGGTTGTAAAAGTCCCAAAGGTTAATTGTGGGTTCATCACCTGCTTGATAGTACTCACGAATCATCTGGCTAAGCTGACTGTCTCCTAAAGGGAAATTTTCCTTCGTAGCTTTTAAATCCTTGGGTAGATTTAAATACTGCTTTGCTCGTCCAATAATGTGGGCAAATTGCTCATGGTCTATTTGAGTGCGTTGCATTTGTTGCATTTGCTGCACTTCGCGATCAATATTGAAGGACTGAAAGAGATTTACAGCTTTTTCCATTAGATCATGGAGAGAGCTTACCCTTAAATCAGATAAAAAACCATCCGTGGAAACGCATAGATTCGTGCATACCCAATTTTTAAAACCAATAAAGATTTTAAATTTCTCAGGGCTCTTCTTGTTGTAGAGGTTTTCTAGGTTGTAAGCCCTTACGCCACCTACACTAAGTGAGATTCTATCGTCACCAATTTTAGCCTGTATACTCGGTATTTCAATCATGAAGGCCATACGCTCGTAATAGAGGGTTTTCTCATGCTCTAGAAGCTCTTTAGCGGGCTTTCCTTTCGCTTCTGGCACTCTGCCTCTAATAGGGTGAGATACTTTTACAGTAGGCTCAGATATGGATTCAGTGGGAAACACGTGACTTACTGCTTCGTATACATTTTCTACAAAGTCAATATGGCTAATAGTAGACTCGTTGTCTTTTGCAAAAGCAGGTATAATCGTTTGCTCTTGTAAAAGAGGAAGATCGATAGATTGTGTGTTGGCTTCTATAAAGCCTTCGTTAGTTTTGAGGGATAGTATTTCCATTTTCTTGAATTTCAATGCGTCGTTTAGAAAAATAATTTTGGAGTTCGTTTTGATGCTGAGGATTTTGGCTATAAAGAAGTCGTAGCTCTTCTAAATCAAAGGTTTCATCAATCTTTAGTTGCAGTTCCTCGCTAGTAAGAGCTTTACCGCACCAAGCACGAATAATTTCACCTGTATTGGTGTTTATTTCAAATTGAGGCGTTTTGGCAAATAGCCCAGTACGATCTTTAGAGGAAACTGCTTGATGCTTGATATCTAAATCAAAAACCACAGTAAATTCGTAATCCATACCGTCACGGGTTATTGATTTTAAACCCACTTTTTCAGGAACTTGCTTACCATTTTTCTCTGTAAGAACGTAGTCTTGTTTCGTGCGTAGCGTACCAATAATGTGGCAGTCCGTTTGTAAAATAGTATTGACAAAGGCATTATGACGTGGAGTTAACTTTGACCAATTGGTAAAGGAGTTACCTGCCATAGCACTATGCGTGGTAAGTATACCACCAGAACCCTCCCATTCGTGTGAAAGTGAATCAATGACGATAACCTTCATGTCAGCGTTTTTGCAGTCCTGAATAGCTTTAATATAGTTTTCAGGGGTGAAAGGTGGTCTAAGATCATATACATTGTAATCACCAAGATGTGAGTACAGATCAGCGGAGTTATTTTCCGTATCAATAACGACTACTTCATTCCAGCTATCACATAATCCTCTAGCCATTAATAGGGCTGAATAGGTTTTACCAGAGCCACTTGGGCCTTGTAAAGCGCATTTTATTTTCGAGTGCCCTCGATTAGCTTTTCGTAAGTTCATTCTGTTATAAAATATTAGGGTTTATATAATTTGGTAGCTAGGCTAACAATTGATAGAAAGAAAAAGCACCCACTTTTCAGCAGGTGCAATTATGGCTAGTCAGCTAAGACAGCCGCTTCAGCAGATTGAAGCTCATCAGGCATGTAGGTAAAGGTGTGGTGCATCGTAATGACTTCACCGCTTTCTGGAACAGTATATTCATAGGGTTCGCATTCGACCTTTTGAATAGAGCCAGTAAGGCTTTCACCTATTAGACTTTGACAAGTTGCTTCATCAAAGGTGGTAGTGATTCGTGTTTTTCTAGCTGTCGCATAGAAATTACCAGACTCTTTCGATTTTACCATTTCGATACCACCTTGAATACTTAAGGAATAAAACTTTTCACCAGCGAGATTGGTGTTCTCGTGGTATGCAATAACTCGTACCATAATTTTTTGGATTTTTTAGTTAATACTATTGCTGAGCTTAAACATGGGGGGTATAGACCCCCAAGCGTCATTAAGGGTGGGGTGATTCTTTTATTAGTTAGCGTTTTTAGAAATAAAAAAAAACTTTTTTTGTTCTTGTTCGTTATATAAGTAAAAAAGTTTATGAAAACATTTTTACCTAATAATTTAAAATTAGAGCAGCTAATAAGTGAAAATCAGCCGAATTTCAACTTCAACTACGATAAAGCACTCTATTTACTTCACTTGCTTACTGCGCTGAGGGTTTCGAGAAGAAATCTTGATGAAGAAAGTGGCTATGTTGCAATTAGTAGTCAATTGCTCCAAAAGTATGGTGTGCGAGACTTTAAGGACTACAGAGAGTACTTCTTGAAGGCGGGTGTGATTGAGTGCACAAGCTATAGTGAAAGTAAAGCGCGAAAATTTCGATTTAAAGAAAAATACTGGACAGATTTGGAAGTATTAAAAGCGCCTGATAATCGTTTTTGGAGTAAAGTTGTGAAAATTCGTACCGATTTTATCAAAAGTAAGGTGCAAAAGGGAGAGACTAATCTTGATATTCTGCAGTATTTCAATGGCAGCTTGACCATGTGTTACAGTGAAGCCATTGATTTTATAAAAAAAGAATTTGAAAAGGATCAACTGCTCAACGCTGAAACAGCGTATCACAAGTATTCACAACGAAAGATCTCTGTAGAGTACATCCGTGATGGTCACTTTTTTAGTAGCTGGGATGATTATGGTAGGCTGCATACCAATCTAACTAATTTAAGTACCGATTTAAGGCAGTTTCTCCGTTGGAATGGCGAACCACTAAGTAACATTGATTTTGTTAACTCACAGCCCATGTTATCGTCGTTATTGTTTGAGCCAAAATTTTGGCAGTCGGATTCGATCATCAATTACAAAAATTTAAAGTCGATTCGATTCCAAGACTATAGATCTTGGCATCCAAATATTAGTCAGACGCAATATCACATGCCAAATGCCCAAAATTTAAGTTCTAATCCTCAACCTGTATGGCAAACAAGCCATAGCAAAAAACGCGTTAAAGATCTTTTCACCTCTTCTTACTTACCTTCTTCTTATTCTTCTCCCCACTTATCTAACACCCTTATTTTAACAAAAGAAGCTATACCCCTTTACAGTGAAGACATACAGAGCTTTGTGAACACTACACGAGAAGGGAAGTTTTATGAATATTTTGCAGAAAGGTTAGGGTTAACTGAAGTTGATCGAAAGATAATTAAAGCCACAATCTTCACAGCTTTTTTTGGTTTCCCGACAGAGGGGAGAAAAAGACTATCAATTGAGAAGAAACTATTTGTAAGAGCATTCCCTAACGTGGTGCACCTTTTTGATATTATCAAGCGTAAGGCCCCAAATAAGTTAGCCCACATGATGCAGTCTATTGAATCTAAATTGGTTTTCGAGCACTTGGTACCACACCTACAAGAAGAGTTTACTGACATGCCTATATTCACCATTCACGACTCATTTTTAGTGCCGCAATCGATGGCAGAAGAAGTTAAAGCGGCTGTCAGTATTAAATTTAATGAGGTGTTAGGATTTACGCCCAAGCTGCATGTTGAGTAAGAGCATCATACTACTCGCTTCTACTTTTTTTGTGTTCGTTTGCTGACTTTTGGTGTCTAGATGCTTCCTGAGCTAAAATCTTGTTCGTTATAACCTGTTATACCGATCATTTAAGCCAGATAATCTATGTGGTAGTTATTTTTATGCAAAATTAAAATATGAAAGCAAGAGAAAAAGAGAAGCAAGCTCTAGATGAATTGCACGCCTATTATGCTGATGCGATTATAGGCCACAACAGACCCATGACTTGGTTAAATAACTTTGAAGGCATATTTAGATCTAGAGTTATTTCAGCGTCAGAAATTCCCACCATAAATAGCGTTTCATCTATTTGGTACCGTGATCAATCATTTTTGGACTTTGAATCCCAAACGATAGGAAGGTGTCATTTTTATGGTGAAAGTTTATTTTATGGTTCTAACTCGCTTGAAGCTACTGTTCATGAATTGAACCCAAAGGATGGTGATTTCCTTCTCGTTGGAGATTTCGCACCTAAAAAAGATGCTGAAATTGCTACATGCCAATTTGCAGGAATACCTCTGTTAAGGCAAAATCCTAATTTTCGAGAACTAATGTCTAAATACGAATTTCCGACCTCAAGAGATGAGCAGATTGAAAAACAGATTACAACGTTTTTTACGAAAAGGGCAGATTCAGAAACGTTAGAGGAGTACTTGCATACAATCGCTTTTACAAAAATATTGCTTCATGGTGAGAATATGGATGCAATAGCATATCCAAGTGTTGGATCAAAATTAAGACTAATCAACTTTGGTCTAAAGGCAGAATATGTCGATAAAAATCTTTTTTGCCGAGCTGTGTCATTATTTAAAGTAAAAAAGCACGAACATAAATACCATCTTGACCTGCTAAGAGTTGGAGTGGTTGAACAGAATCGCAATCGTCCCAAAGATTCAATAATAAAGTGGAAATTCATATGGGACGATTCTTCAAGAAGTGAGCTATCCTTTAGCTTTTAGTTTTCATGAAATAATTCTAAACCGCAAACAAATCCAACCTCATTTTCCATCGCTCCCAATCAGGCATTAAGTCGCTTTGCAGCTCATTACTCCCTTCTGTTCTGCTCCATGCTTGGCTTCGCTACTACTTTCTATTAAAACCACACTAGTGTTAATCATCCTGAGTTAGGATTAGCTTTTTATTTCCGTTAGAACTAGGATTGTAATGTGTTTGAATTTTACTGGTTATTAGGTTGTTACGCGACTTTCTGATTGTATAAATGCTCCTGAAAGTCAATAAACAATCGACTGATATTTGCTACGTCTCCTAATATTTCTTTGGCATCTTCTAGTGACTGGTACTTGTTGGTTAGCAAGATTGGGAGTTTCTCTTGGTCGAGTTCATCAACGCCTGTTTCAACGTATTTACTTAAAACGAAGGCAAGAAATTCTTTCTGTTTGTCATTGAGTAGAGCAAATATGGTCGCTTCTGCTGCCTTTGCTCTGGCTTCTCGAGTCATCGCGATATAGTCGCCATTGAAAACGTACTCTAACACGTCATACAAATCGCTTTTGTCCATGTCCACTAACTTCTGTAAAGTCAGTAAATCGTCTTTTGGAAAGCCTGCGGCATCCAATTTTTCTAATAATGTTTTTCTCGTGAGAGGATTGCTCCAAAGCTTCCGCAACTCTTCTTCGTTTGCGAATAGCTTGGGGAGTTCTCCAAATAGATTATTCAAAAACTCTTCTGCGGAGATAGGTTTACCATCCGCACTCCAAAATGAAGTTTGAACGGTATGTTGGATAGTCCTTTCCTTTCCATCTCTCAGTTTTACCCGAGCTTTTTTCTTTTTGGGTCTAAGGTCATCACGATCTTCAACATCTGGTTTGTCTTTAGTCTCAGGAGTTGGATAAGCTTTAGGTTCTTTAGGTTCAGGCTCTAAAGGTTCTCCATCCCACTCAGGGTCTGAAAAGTGTTTGTAAGCATCTACAAAATCATAAATGGTGAAAAACTCTTTGCCGTCAAATAGGCGAGTGCCACGACCAACTATCTGCTTGAACTCAATCATTGAATTAACTGGGCGAAGCAAAACGATATTGCGAATGTTCCGCGCATCTACTCCCGTTGAAAGCTTTTGCGAAGTTGTCAAAATGGTTGGTAAGGTCTTTTCGTTATCCTGAAATTCGCGTAATAGTCTTTCGCCTTCTTCTCCATCATTGGCAGTTACACGAACACAATAAAAAGGGTCTTTGCTTTTAGCATTTTGGTTTACTAAATCTCTTAGCAAAGCCGCATGAGCTTGATTTGCTCCAAATATGATGGACTTTTCGTCTTGGTTTGCTTCTTCCAAGAAAACGTTTACTCGCTTAGCTTCCCGTTCTACAATTTCAATGCTTCGATTAAAGTCTTTTTCTTCATACAATTTGCCTTCTTCAATTTCACCTTCCACAATGGTGTCATCAGAAGTGTAGCGGTAATCGTCTAAAGTGGTTTTGATGCGCTTTACTTTGAAAGGCGTCAAGAAACCATCATTGATGCCTTCTTTTAGTGAATAGATGTAAACAGGTTCGCCAAAGTATTTGTAGGTGTCCACATTGTCATCTCGCTTGGGTGTAGCGGTTAAACCCAATTGCACTGCAGGGCTGAAATACTCCAAAATACCCCGCCAATTACTCTCATCATTTGCTCCGCCACGATGGCACTCGTCAATAATGATGAAATCAAAATAGTCTTTGGGATATTCTCCAAAATAGGGTGCTGGTTTTCCTTCTTCATCCGTACCGCTCATGAAAGTTTGAAAAATAGTAAAGAAGATACTGCCATTAGTTGGCACTCTTCCTTTTTTCTTAATCTCACTGGGCTTAATCCGTACCAAAGCATCTTCGGGAAATGATGAAAATGAGTTGAATGCTTGATTAGCTAAAATGTTTCTGTCTGCTAAAAACAAAATTCTTGGTCTGCGACTGCCGTCTCTTTGCAAGCTCCAACGGGTTTGAAACAGCTTCCATGCAATTTGAAAAGCGATGGCCGTTTTTCCTGTTCCAGTTGCAAGTGTCAGTAGTAGTCTATCTGTTCCCGCTGCTATGACTTCAAGCGCACGCTGAACCGCTATTTCTTGATAGTAACGCAATTGCCAAGTTCCACTTTTATCTTCAAAGGGGACATCTGCAAATTTTTCTCTCCAATCGTTTTGCTCGGCAAAAGTTTTATTCCAAAGTTCTTCGGGGCTTAAATAGTCTGACACCAAACCTTCTTCGCCTGTTTTCATGCAGATTTGGTAAATGGCTTTTCCGTTGGAACTGTAAGTGGTTTCTAATTGCAGTTTCTCAGCATATTGCTTGGCTTGCATTACACCTTCGCCTACTTCTAAATCGTCACTTTTGGCTTCAACTACGGCAAGCTTAATACCTTTATGAACCAAGATGTAATCTGCAATTATCTTTTTGCCACGACCACCTCCTGATTGAATTTTACCATCAGTTATGTGATGCTCACGCAGTACTTTAGAGCCTTCTAAAACGCCCCATCCACAAGCTTTTAGCTTCGGGTCAATAAGTTCTGCTCTAGTTTCTGCTTCGTTCATTACTGTTTGAATTTATTTTTGATCAAATTCAAAAATGCCGAGTTTCTGGAATCAGCATCATTTACTACAGCATCTAAATCCCAAATAAATACACCTATAGGAAGGGTGATTTTTGGATTCAATGAAATAGCAACATTAGTTTCTCGATAATACATTTTACCTGAAGAATAAAGCTCTGTGTATTCGCCCGCTAATTGCATTTCTACATCTTCGCTAAATTCAATAATTCCATAAAACCAAATCCTCTGAATCTGATTGTTATAATGCTGCATTAACCGCCTAGCTCTTTTTTCTAATTGAGTTATGACCTTCATGTTTTCTTCTAGCGAAATGCCTCTTTTCTTAAGTTCCACTATTACAACGTCAAAAGGTTTCTTGTTATCAGGATTATTTGAAAATATCAAAGCAATGTCGGGTCGATTCTCGTCAGAAACTTCTTCCTCATCCGTTATAACTTGCAATAGTTCACCCATTTCTCTGTCGCTTAGGATAGTCTCATATGTCATGTATTTATCATCTAACAACCACGCATTGTTTCTATATAAATCATCAACTGAATCCTGCTTTTCAAATCTTCCATCTTTTCGCATAGAGGCAAAAAGCTTATGTAGTTCTGCTTCGCTATTTGAGTTTGTAGATTTTTTTAGTTTTTCTATGGTTAGTTGCCTAAATAGAATGTATTCAGTTAATGCTCTTGAAGATAATTCTAGCGATTTCTCAAATTGTTCATCACTCAGACTTGTTGCATCCAAGACCTCTTTTTGCTCCTTAAAAAAATCCTCTTGTGCCTTTTTTAAAATTTCTGAACGAGAAACGTACCCAATATTTTGAGTGTCAAAATAGCCACTGAGGTGAGGAAAGCGATTTACTAGGTTCTTTTTTACGTCGTTATTCCGCTTTTTTATTTTGGGGATTTTACTTTCAATCAGCGATACTACTTCTTGTCGAAAAATCTTTTGGATTTCCTTAAGCTCATGTGATGAGATGGTTAAGTTTTGTCTTGCCGCGTCAATTTTACCCGTGAAATAGTCAGAATAAAGCAAGAAAACCATTTCATATCCAAGCGGAAGATTCTCGTTTGAAATCAAATCTACCTTTACAGTTCTATTATCAACAGATATAGCTGCGATTAATGATGAATCTTCAGGATCAACTTCTGTAATAGAGTAATACAAAAGAAATTTATCAATTAGGTTCATTGAACTTTGCAACTCGAGGGCGGTAAACTCAGGTATATCGCTATTTTCAATATTGATATTCGAGCTATTACCATCAACTGCAGAGCTAATGCTTATTTTGATACTTTTCTTTTGCTTTTTCAGTTGAAATAGTCTTGCGTAAAACTCTTCTAATACACGTTGTTTGATTTTTTTAGGCTGGATATAATCTGATTTTGCAACTTTTTGCAAAACATAGTTGGTCATTTTAAAGCTAGTGCCAGATGCCTGTTCATTGACTTTTTCAACTTTGAACTTTTCCGCCTCAAACCCTTCTGAAAAATCAAATGTTCTTCTTTTAGTTTTATCAAAATAACTGCTGACCTGGACATCTTCAAAGTAGCAGAGATATACCAATCTCCCCAAACCTTTATGGGTGCTTTCGTCTACATCAAATAGTTTAGAAAACTTACTATATCGTTCATCTGTAAAACCTTCTCCATTATCTGAAATTTCAAATTGAAGTGTCTCAGGTTGATTCAGTGCTTTTACCGAAATCTTAATTTGGATTTCCGTTGCATTTGCATCTAGAGCGTTAGCAATAGCTTCAAAGAAAACCATCTCTAGTGATGAGTTTCCAAAAAACATTTTGACTGCTTGGCTTAATTTTACTTTCATACTGCAAACGCTTTTTCAGTTTCCAACTCACCTGCAAATGCCTTTTGCAAAATAGATTTTTTCAGTTCTTCTAAATCATCCATTTTCTTTTGATACATCACTTCCAACTTTTGCGTTTCTGTTCGTAGGGAATCCAATTTTCGAACGATGGTTTGTTGCTCATTTAGTGATTTTGGATACGGTGTTTCAATTTTTCTTAAATCACCAATATTAATTTGCATTAAAGCAGCACCATAAGTCTTCGCTCTAATTTGATTTTGAACAAAATTTGAAATCAGTAAATAGTAACCGAATTCTTGGTCAATCAGCTCTAAATTAAATCGAATAGGGACAATACCCCTTGTAACATTTGCACCTTTTAATTCTTCCGTTGCAATTGAAAGTACTCCCGTACTGCCTCGAACACAAAGCAATAATTCATCTCCAATCAATTTGGTTCTTTTATAACCTTCAGCCAATTTTGGGTCGATTAACTTTAATCCTTGCCTTTTAATATATCTGGTCGATAAATCAGTAGGCCTAACAACCGGTAAACCATCATGATAGTCCTGTCCTGGTTGCACTATACCATAAGAAAGCTTGCACTCTTCATCCACTAAGTCGGATAATGTTCTTGTTTGCCAACCATCACCCTTTTTCTCAAACACCCCCTGCAAGTAGCTTTCAAAAAGCTCTTTGGCGTTTTGGAGGTTTTGTTCCGCATTCGCTTTGGCCTTATCTATGGCGGCAAAGGCACGGTCTAAAATGGAAACAATGCGTTGTTGTTGGTGGAGTGGTGGGAAAGAAAACGACTGTTCTAGATATTCATCAAGTTGTAAGTTCCTGATGTTTGTTGAATTCTTCTGAAACTTCTCGGTTTCACCATCTATGTATTTTAAACGAAGGAAGTGATGTATAAAATTCGGGTAGACTTTGTCAGTGAAATTCTCGTTAATTCTTAGCCTTGTTGTAAAATTGCTAAACGTATTGTTTTCATCATTATCAATATCAAACAATACCGCTCGACCAACTGGCTGATTAGGTCCACCACCTGATTTTTCGACTAGAATATCTCCTTTTTGTAGCTTTCTTTTCTCAAACTGAGAAAGGCTGGCAACTACTTCTCTGGGCTCCTTTGCTTTATTTAAAAATGAATCCTTTGTGAAGTTTGTCATTGTATAGACTTTGACTTCTACAAAAGGTTCTTTCTTTCCTGTCCAAAGACCATTAATCTTGGAAAAGATATTTTTCAACTTTAAATTTTCCCAATTCTCGTTCATATCAATTCCGAAATTGAGTTTAGGATTTCCGCACTTTCATCATCCAAGGCTTTTATTGCTGATAAAATTTCTTGGGGTTGACGCAGTGGGTCGGCTTCTGGTGTATTGGGGTTTTTTACGCTCAGGTCAAAAGTGCTCTGGTCGATGTCTTTGATGTTTACCGACCAAGAATTTTCGCTATCCCCAAAAGTCTGTTGTAATTCAACAAACTCTTCCAAATCCTTTTCGTTGAGCGGATTGGTCTTGCCCAAATTGCGACCTGGGTTAAGCGAGTAAAACCAAACCTTTTGGGTGGCTTTGCCTTTTTCAAAAAACAGCACCACGGTTTTTACACCTGCACCTGTAAAGGTGCCCCCTGGTAAATCTAGAACAGTGTGCAGGTTGCAGTTTTGTAATAGCTCTTTTCGCAAGGCAACACTGGCATTATCGGTATTGCTTAAAAAGGTGTTTTTAATCACCACGCCTGCTTTGCCGCCTGCTTTCAAAATTTTAATGAAGTGCTGCAAAAAGAGGGAAGCCGTTTCGCCTGTTTTTATGGGGAAGTTTTGTTGCACTTCGGCACGTTCCTTTCCACCAAAAGGCGGATTGGCAAGTACCACATTGTAGCGGTCTTTTTCTTGTATGTCGGCCAAGTTTTCGGCAAGCGTGTTGGTGTGTATGATATTGGGCGCTTCCACACCGTGCAAAATCATATTCATAATGCCAATGATGTAGGCTAATGATTTTTTCTCCTTGCCGTAGAATGTTCTTTTTTGCAAAGTTTCCCATTCCTTGGTGCTTAGTTCCTTGCCTGATTTCAGATAGTCAAACGCTTCACACAAGAAGCCAGCAGAACCCACAGCACCATCATAAATTTTATCGCCAATTGTTGGGTTAACCACTTTTACTATTGTAGTGATAAGCGGTCTTGGCGTATAGTATTCACCACCGTTTCGCCCTGCATTACCCATGTTTTTTATTTTGTCTTCATACAGATGGCTCATTTCGTGCTTTTCCGCATGAGTACGGAAACGCAACTCGGCAATGCGGTTAATCACTTCTCGCAAATTGTAGCCACTTTGGATACGGTTCTTCAATTCGCTAAAAATCTCGCCAATCTTGTATTCAATGGTATCTGCATTTTCAGCTGACAGTTTAAATTTCTTGAGGTAAGGAAATAATTTTCCGTTTACAAAGTCCAAAAGGTCATCACCTGTCAGCGCATTGTGGTCAATTTTTCCATCCGCTAATTTTGGAGCTGCCCAAATACTCCATTGGTATTCTTGGTCAATAATGGGTGAGTATGACTTTCCTGAGAGTTCAGCGGAAGTAGCTCGGTCACGGTCTAAGTCGTCCAAATATTTTAAGAAGAGCACCCAAGAGGTCTGTTCGACGTAATCTAATTCACTACCACAGCCTGCGTCTTTATGGAGTATGTCGTCTATATTTTTAAAGGTCTGTTCAAACATTCAGTTTATATTATTTTTAAGCTAATTAATCCTTAGTATTCTCGTCAACGTTAGCAATAAAGCAATGAATGCCCTAGTAACTTCCAATTGTTTGGAGGCGTTTTTTTCGCAAAAAGCACAAGAGCTTCTATTGCCATAAATTTTGTAAAAGTTAGGTTGCGCGAGCATTAAAGTTTGTAGAAGCGTAAAGTTAGTTAATACTTGGTAAATTAGCTTTAGTGCTATAACTCGAAGTAATAAAAAAGCCCCAGTGTTACCTGAGGCTTCTTATTGTTGTGCACTACGTGCAAATTATGCACTAGTATTTAGGTACAGTACCAAACGCCTTTCTTAGGTGTTTTAACCATACCGAGACCTACTAAATCGTTCAGGTGGATATATGTCATCCTGCGCTGTAAATCCATGTGCTCCTGACTCAAGGATATTGCCTCACTTGATGCAAATTCACGTTTTTTAGGAAGTAAGTCGTAAAACATACGGAGCTTATAGGGTATCGAATTGCTTCTAGCAATATTTATTTGTTGAGAAGCATTTGCTAGACTCACGCTTACCATCATTAGAGCAGCTACTAAATCGTCTGTGTGGATAGTGTTGTCCTCTGAAAACCCTACTGGCGTAAGTCTTCTTAGGAAGCTTAAACTGGTGGCGATTTTTAAAGCCATTGTTACGCCTCTAAAAAGCGAAGGCCTTAATCCGATATCGTGTGAATAAATTTTTGCCCACTCACGCGCAACATGGTTAACTAGTTTAGCTGCTTTGAGGCTGTGAATCATATAGCTGGGCTTACCTTGTAATTTGTATAAAGCGTTACCCAAAAAGGCTAAATCACTTTTTAGCTCATCCATATTATCAACTTGCTTTTCCTCAGGATTCCAATCTTGCCATGTATTTACTCCTTCTAGGTTATAAAAGAAAAACCTACTGAAAAGCCCATTTTCGTAATTAGGTATTAGTCGTTTTACTTGTTCGGGTGTTCCAGATAGCACCATGCTAAAACGAGGGTTTTCAACAATCAAAGGCGTCTCTTCGGTTGCGCGAAATTTCGAGATCGTTTCGTTTTCGTAGCCTTTACGAAGCACGTCTGAAAAATCTCCAAATTGTTGATTCTCAATAGAGCCTGCAAGCGTGTCTATTTCAGATTCAATTAAGCAGCCTTTACCATCTTGGCTATGCAGAATCTTATTTAATCCTGCACTGCTTATGTCTCCAGGGATTCTAAAGCTGTCATCACCTTCCTCAATTGTATCGAATAGATGATTCACTAGCATGATTATTGATTTATTACTGGCGGCTGGTGCGCCTATAATAACATTTAGGTTGGCATGTTGTCTCTTTCCGCCTCTATAGGTAAAGTGAGTATTGTGAATAATGCTCCCTATTGCTGGAATAAGCCCTAGTAAATAAAAGTCCTTTTCATGATCAGACTCAAAATAGGCAAGGTGCTTACTTAAAATTGGGGGCAACTTTTCATATACGGCTTCGCCAAAAGATGCGCCACTTTTTTTTGCTGCAATAAACTCCATTAGAGCATCAAGGTCGGAGTCCATGATTTTCACTAGTTCTAACCGCATAAGGCATAATTTTGAGGTTGAACCATATTTTCCTCGATGTGCTTTTCAACATCTGCAGGTCGAAATCTTAATACTCGCCCTCGCTGATAATAGGGGAGCGTTCCATTTGCTTTGTAGGTCATGACCGTTCTTTTGGTCACTCCTAAAATTCTAGCCACATCGGCTGCGGTAAGAAGTTGATCTTCTTTTAAATTTAAACCTGTCATTTTTTAGAGGTTTTAAATAGTTAAAAGATCGGGCCCAATCTTTATCAATCGATGGATTGACAGGTCAAAAGTGTGAAGGAAAGGTTGAAGCTATTAAAAGAAGTGCCTACATGTGTAGAGTGATATGTATACTTTGAGCCTGTAGTGCTTTAGAAAAAGATTGATTCTAATAAAAACTACATGAGAAAGGAAGAATCATTAGTGTACTTAAAGATTCTGTAAAAATGTAACAAGACGTTTCTCACCCTCGGTAACGGCATTTCGACCATTGTTCAGAAGTTGTCTATTATTAATTTTATTACCTTTTTGGTAAAATCTAGAAGCAACAGCAACTAGAGGGTTTTCATTAGTAATGGGAAGGTACTTCGCAAATAACCCTAATGTTTTGATACTTCCCTGCCAGTTAAGGTTTGCTGGATTTGTAGCGTCGGGGTTAAATAAGCTATTGAATTGAAACTTTGTTACTTCCTCAAGTAAGTATCCAGTCTCTTTTAAAAAATCGAATAAATCATTTATGGTGCTATTTCTTTGAGAGAGTGACATTTGATTTAGTTCAAGAAATAAGCTTGCATCATGCTCTTCTAGTTCTGGCTTATTTGTCGAGGGTGTTTTTTCGCTATCACTTCCAGTCCTAAATTTTTGCTCCAGAAATTTTTGCTCTAAAATCACATAAACATCAGATGAAATAAACTCTTCTACTTGCTCTCTTAAATATTCGTTTACCTTTTTGTTCAAATTGTCAATAGACCATGAAGATTTCTCAGCAAACAACTTTTTGGCGGTTTCAAAATCTATTTGCTTTACATCTCGATACTCTCTCTCAGAGTCAGCAAAGGCGCCTGGCATTAATGCGTGCCAATTCATATTTTCTTCGTAGAGTTTAAACTGACTTGGTTTGAACACCACTTTCGCGTCACGGCTAATAAGAGAATCTGTTAATTGATAGAACTCTACCAAGGATGAACATTGAGCAAACTCTTTTCTTAAAGAATGAAAGATCAGTGACTCTAGGTGTCCCGAGTTAAGCTTTACTGCCATAGAGTTGATGTGGAAAAAATCTCCCACCTGGTAAGTTATGTCAATAAATTCGTGTGATTGATTTGGAAGGTGATCAACTATGTCAAAAATTCCTATTTTGGAAAATCGATATACTGTTATTTCTACGTTGCTTAATTTTTCAATAAATGATAGCATAGCCGATATTCTTTTTGGTCACTTTTTTTGAGCCTTTCGCAAATGTTTCCAATTTTGGTAACTAATCAATCTGTTTTAAGAGCTCAGTTGAAAATTTCCCCTAATATATCACGCTCGCTATCATTTGCCAAGGAGGTGATGTATTCTTGCGTTTCTTTAAGCTTTGAGTGCTGTAAGGCATGCTGCACTGCTAGTGGGTCTTTGGTTTTACTGTAGGCAATGTAAGCAAAGCTATGTCGAGCTATGTGAAAGCTTATATTTTTTTCGATACCTGCCTTTTCTGCTACTTGCTTTAAGTACTTGTTTACTTGCACGTTTTTAGAGTTGGATATTTTGATTCTCCTGTCTTTTGGTTGCTCTAAGTAGTTTTTAGGTAATAGTGGAAAGATAAAGCTGTTTGGGCTTTTGTTTAAAGGTTTGTAAGCTTCCAGAATGGTTTTTGCTTTAGCGGGAATCTTCATTTGTTGGTGCTTACCAGTTTTGTTCATCAGGTAATCAAGTCGACCTTCATTATCTTTAATATTACTCCAGCATAGCTCTACAAAATCACCAAATCTGATTCCTCCCATATATAGCGCGAAAAGGAAATAGTTTCTTACGTGCCATATCAAATCTCCTTCTTGAAGGTTTAGGTTTTCTATGGCTTCTAGTTCGGTCAGATTTAATTTGTCTCGTTCAACCGAAGTGGTTTTTACGGAATATTTTAGAAAATGGAGGTTTGGACTTTCTACAATTCCTTCATCAATGGCTTTTCGGTAGATCAACTTTAAAATTTTCAGATTTACGTCTACCGTATTAGGAGCGTTTCCTATTTCGCGCAAATAACCATCAAAGCCTTGAATCATTTCTAGGTCTGAATCGCTAATTGCTAAGTCTTTATCGTTAAGGTAGTTTTCAAGTTTCTTGGTCATTACGCGCATTTTGATGGCGTAACGGTCTTTTCCAACAGAACGGTAATAGTCAATTTGCTTTTTAGCATAAGGAATCCAAGATTCTTTATGCTGTTGATTCCTTCCTTTAAATTTTTCAATTAACGCTTTAGGGCTTTGGTCGCCTTTTTCAAGCTCCTTACTTATGAAGTCGAATAGTTCATCATGTGTAGATTTCAACCCAGCGTTTATTATTGCGTGTCTGGGCTCATTGGTTCTTATCCATTTGCCAAATTGAGCTTTAGGGTTGTAAGAGTTTTTTTTAACTAAGTGGTCGGTCTTTATTCTGCTGATCTTACGGTCTTTTGTTAAGCGTAACATGATAAGATAGCGGGAGTCCGATGTTTCTTTGTTGTTGAGTTCGAAGCGAATTGAAAAGGACATAGGTTTTAAATTTACTGAAACATTACTGAAACAAATATAGCATTTTGGCTCATTCTGCTTCATCGTATTTCACAATCATTTCAGTATATAAGTCTTGTAATAAGGTGTTTACGTGTAGTCTTGATGTGTTAGGGTGAATGGTGATGAAGGTGTGTCAAGTCCCGCCTGGGGCACAATCACAAAATCAAAACCCTTGTTAGTCAATAGATTAGCAAGGGTTTTTTGGTTTTCACCGATACATTACCTGATCTCATGGCTTTCCCCATTTAAGAGGCTTTGAACTTTACTTAAAGCTGCTTTTCAATGAAGTCAATAATGTCCTTTCCAATGGGTTTGTTGTAAAAAGGGAAATCCAATAAATCTTTGCGTTCTAAACTATAAACGTCGCTGGCATCTTGTAGACTAGCGAAAGAGGTGCAGTAAGAGAATTTTATCTTGTTTATATAGCTTTTGTTTATTAGTGTTTTCGCCAATTCAAAACCCGACATCTTCGGCATTTTTATATCGCTAATAATTAGATTAGGGATATTGCCCTTTTCAATTTCCGTTAAAGCGTCAATGGCACTTTCGAAGTAGGTGATTTCTAGGTTTTCCATTCTTGCCAAAAAAAGCTGACATAGTTTGAGAAGGATGGGTTCATCATCAATAAAAAAGAGCTTAGTCATCACTTAAATTTTAAATTGTTTTAAAGACTCTTTATCAGTTTTTAGAATCACCTTTTCGATTAGAGCAATTTCTTGGTCAATTATTTCAATTAACTCTCGGGTTTCCTGGTCTGGTTTGGGATTACGAGCCTTAAGTATTTCCGACACATATACTAATTTGGAGATAGAGTTAATTACATTATGTTCTATTAAGCGGGAGTGCCATATGAATACTTCATAAGCTTTTTGGTTTTCCTTTAGCAGTTGCAGTTCTTGCCTTCTTTTGTTTCCTTGATTAACGATGCCACTAATGAAAAGAAAAATTAGGGAAATAGAAACTTGTAAAAACATTTCTAAATCAAAAAGGAAAAGGGGGATAATGGAACAGGCTGCATAAATTATAATTAACCACTTGTTCCAAGCAAGGCGCTCTAATTCGAAATTATAGAGTACGGAAAAGGAAACATAATATATTAAGCCTCTAGTGTCGTTTAAGCTTATCCCTATATAGGCAAACGCAGCAAGGAAAATCATAATGGCTATATAGGTGACCCATCTTATAATTCTGGCTTCCTTACTAAAGGCGATGATCACCATAGCAAGAATATTTGGCGGAAGAAGAATACTTGCTAATCGAAGGTCTTCCGAATTCCCTTGCAATGCAGCAAATATTAAGTAAGCAATAATTAATACTAAAGAGATGAGAAACTTAAAAAGAGCTTCTTTTTTTACCGAGTCTGTAGAAGGGTTTGATTCAGTAAGTTCGTGCCATTCATTTATGGATATATTGGCCATTATTAGTGAAGATAGTCAACTAATTTACAAATTTTAGGAGATTAAATAGTCTTTCCTGCGATTAAATTAGCCAGCATCAAGGATAAAGAACTGTTAGCGAATTAAAGTTACCGTACCAGTTTTCTCTTCGGTATAACCACGTTTAAGATCGGCCCATTCATAAATAATGCGGTAAAAATAGGTTCCAGCAGGTGATGCCGTGCCATTGTGATTCCCATCCCAGTGCTGGTCTTTTTCTCTCGAAAAGAAAATGGATTCGCCCCAACGATTGAAGATTTCGATGGAATAGGCCCTTACTTCGCAATCGCCCGTGGCGCCGAAAACTTCATTTTTCCCATCTCCATTAGGGCTAAAAGCATTGGGAACAAACAAGGGGCAAAAACAAAGCTTAGTTTCTAACTGAAAGTATAGTGGATAGGCTTCGCAATAATCTTCGAAAAGCAGAGTGAAATCGCCATCGTCATAAAAATAGCGTTCATCTAAAGCGCTGCCATCTTCCCAATAGATACTGTAATTGTTAAAGTTGAAATCACTGCTATCTATGATATCACTAATTCTAACCAAGAGCGAATCATCCTCACAAAAGAGGAAATTTTGATCGCTAAAACTGGGAATGGGTTTAATGAATATTTCAATCGTATCTCGATAAGTGCCGCAGGCATTAATGCTAGTGGCAATATAAACTCCTGCTTCATTAACATTGCGTAAAGGACCAACAAAGCCGTCGTTCCATACCACTTCATGCTCAGTAACACCGGCATCTAAAAGCAAGCTGTCTCCTGCGCAAATGGTCTGATTATCGCCTAAGTCGATATTTAAAGGATTATGTCCGTCAATTGTAATGCTGTCGCTAAACGTGTAACCGCAAAAGTCAGTAGTAGTTAAGGTATAAGTCCCAGATTGGCTAACGGTTATACTATCGCTTGTGGCGCCAGTGCTCCAGAGGTAGGAAACCGCATCTACATCAGTGCCAATGCTAATGCTGCTGCTATTAGCACAAATGCTAGTGTCTGCTCCTAAATCAAAAGGCAGAGGATTGCTCCAAACACTTATCGCGATCGTATCCTTAAAGTTGCCGCAGGAATTGCTAATTATGGCCGAATAATTTCCAGCCCGGTCAACTTCAAGACGAAAGTCTCGGCTGCCATCGCTCCATAGCGTAGACATATTGGGATAGCCTGTGTTTAACTCAATAGTATCGCCCAAGCAAATGAGCGTATCATTTTGTAAAAAGGGCAGCTGCGGCGGCGATTCTACTTGGGCGATAATGGTGTCGCTAGCCGTACCACAGGGATTAGTTATGGTAACCCAATAGGGTCCCGGTGAACTGATACTGACCGTTTGAGTGGTGTCGCCCGTGCTCCATAAATAGCTGCTACCCGGATTTTGAGCGCTAAGGGTCAAGGTATTATTATCACAATATTGTACAAAATCACCCAGTATAATTTGAGGGGGACCAGTAACCAATACATTTATAGTGTCTCGTAAAATTCCACAGGCGTTTTGCACTTCCACAAAATAAGTCCCTGTTCCCGATGTAGTGAATTGCCGCCCCGTGCTGCCGTCTTGCCATAGATAGGTGGCATTAGAATGACTACCTGCATCGAGCGTCAAATTGCCGGAGCAGAAAATAGTATCATTTCCCAGATTCAAACTTTGTAGAGGCTGGTCTTCGATTATATTTATACTATCAATAATAGTGTCGCAGGCATTGCGAATACTTACCCAATAAACCCCGCCGCTGTTAACGTTTATGGTACTCGCGGTAGATCCGTTAGACCAGAGATAGCTGCTAGCTTGCGCCTGACTTACATCTAAGTTAATGGTGCTGCCACTGCAGATGGTCGTGTCAGATAAGCGCTTTTCCGGGAAAAGGGTTACTTGCACATTTATGGTATCGGCAAAAGCACCACAGCTATTGTAAATGGTGGCAACGTATTGACCTGAGTTAGTTATGGTCCTTTGCCAGAGACCACTGCCATCGGACCAGTGTATACTATCCGCCACAAAGGCATTAAGATCAATAAACTTTGCTCCACCCGCGCAGAAGGTGGTGTCGGGTCCTAAATCGTAAACAATACTTTGCACCTCATTAACTACTACCGTATCTATCAGGGTGTCGCAAGCATTGCGAATACTTACCCAATAGGTTCCTGCGCCATTTACCGTGCGGATACTCGTGGTAGATCCGTTGTCCCACAGGTAATTACTGGCTTGGGCTTGGCTTGCATTTAACTGAAAACTTGTGCCCGTGCACATAGTGGTGTCATTTAAAATCGGGATTGGTTTTAAAGTCTGAGAAATTAGTATCGTATCGCTATAGCTTCCGCAGATGTTGCTAAGGGTGGCTATATAGGTTCCGGGATTATTCAAATTTCGACTGAAGGAAGTGGAGCCATTAGACCATAAAACTGCATCAGCATTTAAATTGGATAGGTCAACAAATTTTCCGTCACCCTCGCAAACAGTGGTATCTGCCCCTAAGCTAAATACAATGGGCTGCGCCAAGCTTAGCTGCGCCGAGTCAATTAAGGTGTCGCAATTATTAAAAATACTTACCGAATAAGTTCCTGAGCTGCTCGCCCAGATTCCGGCACTCATGTCGCCTGTATTCCATAAATAATGTAAAGCCCCCAATTGGGAGGCATCGAAAAAGACACTGTCGCCTGCGCAAACTTCTTGGTTTGTAAGTGAAGTGTTTAAACTTGGGGTAGCAGTAATTTGTAAGGTATCCCATTGAATTCCGCAGGCACTATAAAGAGTAAGACTATAGGTTCCGGTAGAGCTAAGGTTGCGAACTGGGTTCCGCGAGCCATTATTCCAAATAACACTATCCGCGCTTAAAGCAGATAGGTCAATACGAATTCTTTCGCCTGGACAAAGAGTGGTGTCGGGTCCTAGGCTGAAGTTAAGCGATGAAACACTTTTTACATAAACAGAGTCGTAAATCGTATCGCAGAAATTAAAAGCCATTACACTATGATAGCCGCTGCTATTCAAAATAGTACTTTGGGTAGTGTCTCCATTATCCCAAAGCCAATGCGTGAAAGGGCGATTTATGGCACTGGCCTGTACGCTAGATCCAGGGTTGGAGCAAAGCAGTAAAGTGTCTTGAGTAATTCCTAGTGGAGGCGCAACCAATTGTAAATTTACCGTATCGCTAGATGTGCCGCAGGCATTGCTAACCTGTACCCAATATTGCCCGCTGCTATTTGCATTTATGCTTAAAGTCTGACTTTGCCCGGTAGACCAGAGAATATTATCGTTTAAAGAAGCGCCTTGTAATTGTAAGGTATAACTGTTTGAGCAGGAGCTAACATTATCAGGTCCAAGGCTTACACTCAAACTAGAATCGGCGAGAATCACAAAGTGAAAGGTATCGGTAAAACAGGAATTACTTAATCGCAACCAATGGTTACCTACACTGCTGTAGATGGCGTTTTGACTGACATCCCCATTGCTCCACAGATAGCTTGTGTTAGACCCAGCATTACCAGCATTAAAACTTAGCGAGCCACCCGGGCAAAGATGACTAGTGTCTGCCAGCGAGTTTACAAAGTTGGGAGTGAAGCCTACCGTAATGCTGTCGTAGTAAAACTGACAGCCATTATCCAATCTTAGCCAATAGCTTCCTGCACTATTAATGTTGAGGCTTGCGCCTGATGAGCCATCACTCCAAAGGCGAGTAAAACCAGAGCTGTTGTCAGTTAAGCTTAGACTTTGGCCCGCGCATAGTGTCGTATCGGCTCCAAGAGATGGATTAGGAATAGGGACCCCTTCTATATAAATACTATCACGAATTACGCAGCCATCGGTAATTTGCAGCCAATAAAGTCCTGGCGTATTCACAGAAATACTTGTGCTGCTTGCGCCGGTGCTCCATAAATAGCTACCGCTTAAATTACTATTCAAATTTAGGCTAGAGCCACTACAAAGGCTGAGAGTATCGGAGCTGAAAATTTGATTGCTATTGACAAAGTTTAGCGAAACAGTATCTCTAAAAACGCCACAGGCATTAGTTACTTCTACCCAATAAGTACCGCTACTGTTAACGCTTAAGCTATTGCCAGTACTTCCATCACTCCAAAGTCGTGTGCCATTAGCTGTGCCGCTACTAAGGTTTACATTGGTGCCTAAGCATACGATCCGATTTGGCCCTAAATTAAAATTTGCGGGGCTATCGTAGTTAACAGTAATGGTATCAGTAAAAACGCCGCAAGCATTCGCAGCCCTAAGCCAATAAGTGCCAGCGCTATTTACATTGATAGTATTTGAGGTAGAGCCAGTACTCCAGAGATAAGTAGTGCCGGTTTGAAAAGGAATATTAAGATTTAGGGTGCTGCCCGCACAAAGAGTTTGATTGGGACCAAGATTGAAAAAAAGAGGAGTAGCGGTAAGGATATCAATGGTGTCAGAGGCGCTTCCGCAAGAATTTGTGACTACTACCCAGTAGCTGCCAGTACTAGTAACCGTGATGCTTGGGCTAGTAGATCCGGTGCTCCAGAGATAGGTGGAGTTTGGATTAAACGCACTTAAAGTAAGGGTGTTTCCTGAGCAGAAATTGATATTGCTTCCTAAATTTACATGTGGGGCACAAGGAGATTGGGCCTGTGTAAACAAGCATAATAGGTAACCTACTAAGGATACCAAAACACGAACGTTCTTCCCTGTTAAACCCATTCTTTTCCCTGCCCTAAAATTAGACTCTTCTTTTCTTAAATCATAAAATATCTAATGAAAAAAGGGAAGTATTTTCAGTATAAGCTATTTATAGTCAAATATTTACGAAAAATTTAATGATAAGTCTCTTTGTCTAACTATTTAGTTTTAGTCTAACTATCTGAGAGCTATTGAGTGATGAAAAAGAGTGAATTAAAAGTGATACTAAGCTATTTTAAGCTAGAGCTTGGTTAGCATCCTCGTTTCAACTGGTGTTCTTAAATTTCTCGATCTAGGTTTAACATTATTTATGAAGAATCACTTAAAAGCTTTTGCTCAAATTTCATTGAGATGGAGTGTTGTATGCTAGGTCTTAGGGATTATGGGATCTTTTTTTTGCCATTCAGAAATCCAAATTTCTCGCTTCTGCGTAAATCAAAGTACAAACACCAATCATATGAAAATCTTCAAGTTTTTACTCTTTTTCGCGCTTAGCTTCACTAGTGCTACCCTATGTGCTGCCGATGAGTCAGTCCTAAAGCAATTACGATTTTATAATGCGGGTAGCGATAATCTTAGTTTGCAGGTGGTTCAGGAAATAGAAGAGTCTTATTTTGTGGAGGTTAATACCGATAATCAGAATCAAGGTTTTACTACTGATAATTATTGGTTGCATTTTAGTTTGATTAATAAAGAGAGTATAGCCAAGACTTATTATATAGAGACGGGAAGACCGGTGACAGATGAAGCGGATTTGTACCAAAAGGTTTCTGCTACTTGGTTGCTTAAGAAGAGTGGCGATCAAATTCAGTTTGCTGAAAGAGATTTAGCGCATCGAAATACAAATTTTAAAATAGATCTTCCAGCCAATAGTGAAACGGAATTTTACCTGCACTTAAAAAGCGATGGCGAAACTTTAAGTTTAGGCTTGAAACTGCAAAGCCCCGATGAATTTTGGCAAAGCAACTACAAGCAACAAGCTTTTTTAGGTGGCTTTTATGGGATGTTAGCCATCAGTGCCTTAATCTACCTTTTCTTTTTCACAAGCTTACGTGAAAACAGCTTTCTTTTCTATGGTATTTATGTGATTTCCATTGCCTTAATGCAGGGTGCTTTAGACGGATTTATCTATCAGTATGTCTTCCCATCTGGGTCTTATATTAATGCTAGAATGGTTTTAATATCCGCCTTGTTTTCTAATTTTTTCCTTTTAAAGTATACCCAAAGTTTCTTGAAAGTGGAGAAGTGGGCGCCCTATTTTAATCACATTTTTCGATTGTTTTTTGTGCTCATCCCGATGATAGGTGTCTTACTTTTTATTAATGAGAGCAGTCTGGCCTTGGCTTACCCCTTAAGTAATATAAATGGCTTTTTAAGTTTGGTGCTAATACTGGTAACTATTGTTTTCATCCACTTTAAACGTAAGCCGGTTGATTCTTACTTCTTAGTTGGTATTCTCTTTTTGGTATTAGGACTTTTAGGTTTCGTGATGAATAACCTGGGGATACTTCCCAATAATTTCTACGTGGTAAATAGTGCCAAGTTTGGAATTACACTTGAGGTTATTTTCTTGTCCTTATCCATGACTAATTTAATTGCAAAGCTTCGTCGCCAAAAGGAAGCATCTCAAAAAGAGGCCTTGCGTAAGTCGGAAGAAATGAATGACTATAAGTCCTATTTCATGTCAAATATTAGCCACGAATTACGGACACCCATTAATGCCATCTTAGGAATGGCTACCGAATTGTTGGAAGACAAACGCGACCCAGACTTAGCCGAAAACTATCGCATTATCAAAAGCGCATCCTATTCTTTACTGAGTAAAGTGAGCGATATCCTTGACTTCGAACACATCGAAAAGAATGATTTAGAAATGGATAATAGCTTCAGTTTCTCTCCACGTGAAGTGGTACTACAGGTTTGCGATAGTTGGGATCTCGAGGCGCGGAAAAAAGGTATAGAATTTATTAGGGAAGTGGATGCTTCTGTACCTAATAAATTAAGAGGCGACGAAAAACGTTTTGGACAAATAATAAATAATATCCTTAGTAATGCGGCAAAATTTACCCATAAAGGAAGTATTCAATTAAAATTATCATCTACGAAAGTAACGGAGGAAATAAGTAAATTAAAAGTACAAATAATAGATACAGGAATAGGTATGAAAAAAGAAGAATTAGACAGTGTTTTTGAAAGTTTTAATCAAATGAAGTTGAATAATAAGCGTCGCTATGGCGGTTTAGGCTTGGGCTTAACGATCGTAAAACATTTGATTGCCCTTTTTAAAGGAAATATCGATATACAAAGTATTGAATCGCAAGGAACCAAAGTAGAGTTTTCACTAGAACTACCCGTGGTTGAGAAAGCTAAGGCTGATGATATACTCGGGAAAATGCCAGAAGCAATGGCTGATGGGAAAATGCACGTCTTGGTAGTGGAAGATAATGTAATGAACCAGATGATCATGAAAAAACTCTTGGCATCTTCCGAATTTCTAAGTATCCAAATTGCGAATAATGGGGAAGAAGCCTTAGCGCAAATGCAAGAAAAGCGCTTTGACTTAATATTGATGGATTTGCAAATGCCGGTAATGGATGGCTACGAAACCACTGAGGCAATTAGAGGGGGTGCTGTAGGAGAGGCTTATCGTCAAATTCCTATTATCGCGGTTACGGCCGATGCAATGCAAGAAACCAAACAAAGAGTTTTTAAAATTGGGATGAACGATTACCTTACTAAACCAGTGCGTAAAGACTTATTATTAGAGCGTATCTCTATCTATGCGAATGAATTGAAAATTGCGATTTAACCCGCTAGTTGGCTAAGGTCGATTGATAATGCCTTCTCTGTTTTTTGGGAAGGCATTTTTTTTTGAGTAATTAATTATTTGGGACTAAGATTTGGTCCATTTTGCAATCGTACGAATCACTGGGAATGCTCGCTCTTATTTGAAATGGAAAAGCTAAGCCAACTTTATAAGCTTCGGGGTGCTTAATTAAGAAGCGATCGTAATAACCGCCACCGTATCCTAAACGATTTCCTTTAGGGCTGAAAGCGAGTCCCGGACAAATGATGAGGTCTAGTTTACCTTGGTACTCTTGGCCGTGCTTAGGCCATTTACATTGAAAGCTACCGCTAATTAATTCATCGTCTTGTCGGTATTCTAAGTGGCGTAATTGTCCCGCCGCTAAAGTTTCGGGGACGATTACTTTAAGGTCATTATTCCAGCAATATTCAATTATTCCTTGGGTATTGATTTCCTCTTTTAAGCTAAGGTAAATGTGAAGGGTATGAACAGAACGTTTCTTGATCAGAGCTAAAGTTTGCTTTTCAAGATCCGCTTCAAAGGCTAGTTTGCTTTCTGCAGGAAGTACTAATCGTTGCGATTTCATTTCCTGTCTTAAAACTTTTTTCGCAGCCTCAATCATTCCTTTTTGCTTCTAAAAGTTCTAAAGCTTTCGCAGTAATTTTATCTGCTGCACCAGTTTTGCTTTCTAAATAAAAATCAATTTTAGTGCGCAGTTTTTGGCGGTAATGGTTGTCTTCTAGCTTACGCAAGATGCCTGTAAATTCATCCGAGGTTTTTATTTCAAAACCAATTTCATTTTTTAAGTATTCGCTTACTTCAATAAATTTATAATGTTTCGGACCAAAGGCAACAGGAATACCATAAACAATGGCTTCTACTGTGCTATGAAGGCCAGCTCCGAAACCACCACCAATGAGAGCGAAATCGGCAAACCGGTAAAGTTTTTTAAGATGCCCAATATTGTCAATAAGAAGAATAGCGTTTTTTGTTGCCCAGTTTTCCTCACTAAATTTACTGACACCAAATGGGCTAAACTTAGTTTGAATGCGTTTAATATTGGTTGGACTCACATCGTGGGGGGCAAGGATCACTTTTAAATGAGGGAAAAAGGGAAGACTTTGTTCCAAAATATCTTCTTCGGGAGGCCAAGAGCTGCCAAGCGTTAAGCAAAAGCTTTTTCCTAAAAATTGCTCAACTTTATCGGAAGGGTAGTTTTCAGTTTTATTGGCGATTGCTTGGTCAAATCGACTGTCGCCACAAATTTCAGCGCCTCTAATATTGTGGTTTTCCAATAAATTCAAAGAGGCCTCATTCTGCACTAAAATGCTGCTTATGTTTCGCAGAATAGGCGTAAAAAAGGATCTTGCGTAAGCTTTAAAATAAATTTGGTCGGGGCGAAACACCGCCGGGGCAAGAATGAGGGGAATGTTTTTTTGTTTTAAAACCCGAAAGTAATTCACCCAAATCTCATACTTAATAAAGAGGGCTATATCGGGCTGAATGAGTCTTATAAATTCTTGAGCATTTTGAGGCGTATCAAGCGGTAAATACAGGATCTGATCGGCCAAATCTCTCTGCTTGAAATTATTAAATCCGCTGGGTGAGAAAAAGGTTATGAGAAATTGGTGCTGTGGTAAAGCTTTTCTCAGTTGTTTTAAAATAGGTACCCCTTGTTCCATCTCGCCCAAGCTAGCTGCGTGTAGCCAAATAGTAGGTGGCGATGATTCGTTTCTGGCTTCTAAGTTTTTATTCCAATTCTTCCTTCCGCTTAAGAAATCGCGCGCTTTTGATGAAAACGGCGAGGCCACGCGGATGAAAAGCGCGTAAAGATGAATGCCGAAGTTGTAGAGAGTTTGCAACTTAATTGTAATAGTATTCTTCCGTTTTACCGCCCAAATAAATGGGTAAATACCATTTTAGTTTTAGGCTGTACAGAAGATTTAAATTGGTTTCATCACTTATCAATCCGCTGGGGTAATTGTATCGACGTAAATCTTGCGACCAAATTTCATTCACTTCAAAGGATAACTTAAAGTTGATCAATTTGTTATTAGAAAGGTACATATAGCCAATACTTTGAGTGGCTAAAAAGCCTCTACTCATTCGGTCGTAGCCAGCTACATAATCATCAATCAATTGGGGCGAGTCGTTCCCTACATTGTCGATATTGAGCCAATGCCAAGCGTATCCAGCGCCAGCGCCCAAAGACCAGCCTGAGTTTTGGTTTTTTTCAGGACTAAAAAAAAGTTTTTCCACCTGCAGGTTAAAATAAGTACCACGTTGATTGATATTTATTTGTGCGTAGCTACCATTCGCGTTTAGTAATTGCCCGTTGCTAGTGGTAATGGCCTCTAAAATAGTGCGGCGGTTGTCAACCTCGCCTCCAAAAAGATAATTCCACTCTCCGCTAATAATGATGTTATTAGCAAATTTTCGGCCCAGCGATGTGCTCAAGCTGTAATTTTCTCTGAAGTTTTCGGTCCAAGGGCCAGAAGGGATATTGGTAGATAAGCCAATACCAATTAGCCATGCTCGTTTACTTTCAAAGCCAGTTTGCGCTTGCGCAGATAGGCATGCAAAGAAAGATACTCCGATGAAATAGTGAATTAATTTTATTTTCATAATTGTTACAAAAGTAAGAGCCTTTAGCTTAATGCTATTTATCTTTGTGGGAGATAATTTATTTTATGTCAAAAATTCAAATGGTTGACCTTCTCAGCCAATACAATAAAATTAAGTCTCAGGTTGATAAAGCCATCCTTGATGTGGTAGAATCCTCTGCCTACATTAACGGCCCTGAGGTAAAATCATTTCAACAAGAGTTGGAAGATTACCTAAAAGTTAAACATGTAATTCCCTGCGCAAATGGCACTGATGCCTTACAGATTGCTATGATGGCGTTGGGCTTAAAGCCTGGTGATGAGGTGATTACCGCTACTTTTACCTACGTAGCGACAGCTGAGGTAATTGCGCTTCTTGGCTTAAAGCCAGTATTGGTAGATGTAGATGCGGATACTTTTGGTTTAAATCCAGATCAGGTTCGAGCCGCTATTACGCCAAAAACGAAAGCGATAGTTCCGGTGCATTTATTCGGTCAGTGTGCCAATATGGATGCTATAATGGAAATTGCTCAAGAGCATAAACTTTTTGTAGTGGAGGATACCGCACAGGCCATAGGAGCTTCCTACACTTTTAAAAACGGTGAAACTAAAATGGCAGGTACCATGGGTGATATTGGTACAACTTCTTTCTTTCCGAGTAAAAATTTAGGCTGTTATGGCGATGGTGGTGCAATATTCACCAATAGCGATCATCTTGCTTCAGAGATGCGCATGATTGCCAATCACGGTCAATCGGTACGCTATTATCATGATAGAATAGGGGTTAACTCGCGTTTAGATTCCATTCAAGCCGCTATACTTCGTTGTAAGCTGCCACATTTGGATGCCTATTGCGATGCTCGTCGCACAGCGGCAGACTTTTATGATAAGGCTTTCGCAGATATACCCGAAATTAAAACTCCGGTTAGAGATGCGCAGTCAACACACGTTTTTCATCAATATACTTTGCAATTAGATGGAACTATTGGCAGAGACGAATTAGTTGACTATCTTCAAGCCCAAGAAATTCCTTGTATGATTTATTATCCAGTGGCATTACATATGCAAACAGCATATCGCGATGAACGCTATACGGACGGAAGTTTTCCTGTAACCGAATCTTTGGTGCAAAGCGTTTTTTCGCTTCCGATGCATACAGAATTAACCATTGAACAACTAACCAAAATCACCACAGCCGTGGTTGATTTTATTAAAAACAACCGAAAATGAAAATCGTTATCGTCGGCACAGGCTATGTAGGCCTGGTTACTGGAACTTGCCTAGCAGAAGTAGGTATTGACGTAATTTGCGTTGATGTAGATCAAAAGAAAATCGATAACCTTAAAAAAGGAATCTTACCGATTTACGAACCAGGATTAGATAAATTAACGCAGCGTAACCACGAAAAAGGTCGCTTGCAGTTTAGTACCAATTTACCTGAAGCGATTAAAGATGCAGAAGCAGCTTTTATTGCAGTTGGAACTCCTCCTGGAGAAGATGGTAGCGCAGATCTGCAATACGTTTTAGCGGTAGCCCGTGAAATTGGCGAGAATATGAATAGCTACGGAGTGGTGATCACTAAATCTACCGTGCCCGTAGGAACCGCCGCTAAGGTTAAAAAAGAAATACAAGATGCTTTAGACCGTCGCGGCCTAAAATTAGAATTTGATGTGGCCTCAAACCCCGAATTCTTAAAAGAAGGGGCTGCAGTTAACGATTTCATGAAACCAGATCGTATCGTGGTTGGTATCGAGTCTGAGCATGCCCGTAAAGTTATTGAGAAGATTTATCATCCCTTTACCTTAAACGGACATCCGGTAATTTTTATGGATGTGCCTTCCGCGGAAATGACGAAATATGCCGCCAACGCCATGTTAGCTACCAAAATTAGCTTCATGAACGATATTGCGAATCTTTGCGAAATTATGGGAGCCGATGTAAACTTGGTGCGTAAAGGTATTGGCTCTGATCCACGTATCGGTAACCGTTTTATTTACCCAGGTATCGGTTATGGTGGTAGCTGTTTTCCTAAAGATGTGAAAGCCCTAGTGCGTACCGCCCGTGAAAATGGTCATGAAATGCGCATCTTACAAGCAGTGGAAGATGTAAACGACGATCAAAAGTCTGTTCTTTTCAATAAGGTGATGAAGCGTTTTAATGGCGATATCAAAGGCAAGAAATTCGCTATGTGGGGATTATCCTTTAAGCCCAATACGGACGATATGCGTGAAGCGCCTTCTTTGGTAATTATCGATAAGATTATTGCTGCAGGTGGCTCAGTTGTCGCTTATGATCCAGTGGCTATGCCTGAGGCTAAGCATATGATTGGTGATAAAATTACTTATGCGGAAAGCGAGTACGAAGCCGTTAAAGGTGCTGATGCACTTTTAGTAGTGACCGAATGGAGCGAATTTAGAGTGCCCGATTTTGAGGAAATCAAAGCTTCTTTGGTTAACCCAATCGTTTTCGACGGTAGAAATATTTTCAGTATTCAGCGTATGGCTGACCTTGGTTTTGAGTACTACTGTATCGGTGTTAAATCTTAAGTAAAAAATTATGAAAAGAGTTTTAATAACAGGTGCAGCAGGATTTTTAGGTTCTCACCTTTGCGATCGTTTTATTAAAGAAGGTTTTCAGGTTGTTGGGATGGATAACCTAATTACGGGTGACCTGAAAAACATTGAGCACCTTTTTGGACTGAAGGAATTTGAATTCTATCACAATGATGTTTCTAATTTCATTCACGTACCCGGTCAGCTGGATTATATCATGCACTTTGCTTCTCCCGCTAGTCCCATCGATTATCTTAAAATTCCCATCCAAACTTTAAAGGTTGGCTCTTTAGGAATTCATAACTGTCTTGGTTTGGCTATGGCCAAGAAGGCGCGCTTAATTATCGCTTCTACCTCCGAGGTTTATGGTGATCCACAAGTACACCCGCAAACGGAGGAGTACTGGGGACATGTAAATCCGGTTGGACCTAGAGGTGTTTACGATGAAGCCAAACGTTTCCAAGAGGCCATGACTATGGCTTACCATACTTACCACGGTTTAGAAACGCGCATTGTTCGCATCTTTAATACCTACGGTCCACGTATGCGTTTAAATGATGGTCGTGTTTTACCAGCTTTTATCGGTCAGGCCTTACGTGGTGAGGATCTTACCATTTTTGGTGATGGTTCGCAAACGCGTTCTTTCTGCTACGTGGATGATTTGGTAGAAGGTATTTACCGTTTATTAATGAGCGATTACGCTGGTCCAGTGAATATTGGAAACCCAGATGAAATTACCATCGGGCAGTTTGCAGAAGAAATCATTAAACTTACCGGTACGGATCAAAAAGTAATTTATAAAGATCTTCCGAAAGATGATCCAACTCAAAGACAGCCCAATATTACCAAAGCAAGAGAAATTTTAGGTTGGGAGCCTAAAGTAAGCCGCGCCGAAGGTTTGAAAATTACTTACGAATACTTTAAGTCTTTACCTGAAGAGGAGCTTTATAAAAAGGATCACAAAGACTTCAAGGATTATTCAAGACAAAAATAATTAGCATGGCTAAAATTCTAGTAACGGGCGGTTTAGGTTTTATTGGTTCGCATACTGTAGTAGAACTGATAAATGCTGGACACGAAGCTGTAATTGTTGATGATTTAAGTAATTCCAGTGCGGTGGTTCTCGATGGTATCGAAAGTATTACAGGCACTCGTCCGAGTTTTTATCGCGTAGATCTGAAGAATAAAGCTGAGGTTCATCAGTTCTTTAGTAATCATAATGATTTAGATGGGATCATTCACTTTGCCGCTTATAAGGCGGTAGGTGAATCAGTAGCGAAGCCTTTAGAGTATTACGAAAACAATATTGGTTCCTTGGTTTATATCTTGCAAGAGATTCGTAACCTCAGTCTCAATAATTTTATTTTCAGCAGCAGCTGCACGGTTTATGGTCAAGCTGATGAACTACCCATAACAGAACACAGCCCTGTTAAACCGGCCATGTCTCCTTATGGAAATACCAAGCAAATTGGAGAAGAGGTAATTAAAGATGCCATTAATGCGCATAGTTTTAATGCTATCTCTTTGCGCTATTTTAACCCAGTAGGAGCGCATCCTTCGGCAGAAATCGGCGAATCACCTTTAGGGGTTCCTTTAAATTTAGTTCCTTTTGTAACGCAAACTGCCGCGGGCGTTCGCCAGCAGTTGTCGGTATTCGGTAATGACTACGAAACTCGCGATGGTACCAATGAGCGTGATTATATTCACGTGGTCGATGTAGCGAAAGCACACGTTATTGCGGTGGAGCGATTATTAGGTTCGAAGAACCTTTCCAATTATGAGGTCTTCAATTTAGGTACAGGAACAGGAAGTACGGTTTTGGAGGTAATTCAATCGTTCGAGCGCGTTTCTGGCGAAAGTCTTAATTATAAAATTGTCGATCGCCGCCCTGGAGATGTTACCGCCGCTTACGCAGATACGACTAAAGCCAATGATGAGCTAGGCTGGAAAACAGAAAAAACATTAGATGATGCCATGACAGATGCCTGGCGTTGGGAAAAGAAAATTAGAAATATTTAAGCATGAGCGGAAAAAAGATATTAATTACGGGCGGAGCAGGTTTTATCGGCTCTCACGTAGTACGATTATTTGTAAATAAATACCCCGAGTATGAAATTTACAATCTCGATTTACTCACTTATGCGGGTAATCTAGAAAACCTCAAGGATATTGAAGATAAGCCCAATTATCACTTTGTAAAAGCCGATATCGTGGACGGCGATGCCATGGATGCGCTTTTTGCAGAACATAAATTTGATGGGGTCTTACACCTTGCAGCTGAAAGCCACGTAGATCGCTCTATCACCGATCCTCTTTCTTTTGTGCGTACTAATGTTATCGGTACGGTTAATTTACTCAACTCATTTAGAGACACTTGGAAGGGTAATTTTGAAGGCAAGCGCTTTTACCATATCAGTACCGATGAGGTGTATGGAACATTAGGAGCCGAGGGTTTATTTGAAGAAACCACGCCTTACGATCCCAATTCTCCCTACTCGGCTTCCAAGGCCAGCTCCGACCATTTTGTACGCGCTTATGGTGAAACCTACGGTTTACCCTATGTTATTACCAATTGCAGTAATAACTATGGCCCTAATCAGTTTCCCGAGAAATTGGTGCCTTTGTTTTTTCATAATGTGCTAAATAATAAACCCTTACCGGTTTATGGCGACGGAAAATACACCCGCGATTGGCTTTATGTGGTGGATCATGCGCGTGCTATCGATCTAGTTTATCACCAGGGTAAAAATGCTGAGACTTATAATATCGGTGGTTTTAACGAATGGCAAAACATCGAATTGATTAAGGTGCTTTGCAAGCAGATGGATGAGAAATTAGGGCGTGAGCCAGGCACCTCAGTAAAACTGATTACCTATGTAACCGACCGTCCGGGTCACGATCGTCGTTATGCTATAGATGCCACCAAGATTAATAAGGAATTAGGCTGGGCTCCTTCGGTAACTTTCGAAGAAGGCTTAGCGGAAACCATCGATTGGTACTTATCGAATGAAGAATGGCTAAATAATGTTACTTCGGGTGATTACCAAAAGTATTATAGCGATATGTATCAAGATCGGTAGATCTTCACATCGTATCTAAAGAATTTATCCCTAGTAAAAACCAATTTGCTAGGGATTTTTATTCCTGCACCTCGGTATTACGGAAGTAGAGACTACTAAAGGCGTCGGGTTGGAAAATTTCATTGGCTACCTGCATTAGGGTTTCGGCCGTGGTGTTTTCTACGTCTTTTACAATCTCTTCAAAGCTCTCGATATGATCGTGGAAAAGCAGCGATTTACCAAAGGAAAGCATGAGAGCATTGTTGTTTTCTTGCGCCATCGCTAGTTGACCTAAAATCTGCTTTTTCGCTTTGCTTAATTGTAAAACGCCCAACTTCTGCTCGCGTAATTTGCGCAATTCTTTCTCTACTAGTTTTACGGTGCGGTCTGCGGTACCGGGGTCGGTGCCCAGGTAGATTCCAAAAAGGCCTGTGTCGATATAGGGATGGTAAAAAGATTCTAAATGATAAGTAAAACCATACTTTTCGCGAATATTTAAATTCAAGCGTGAGTTCATACCTGGGCCGCCTAAGAGGTTATTGAGGATGGCGAGCGGGCGCATCATATCGTCCTTTGCAGGGTAAGCTCGGGTACCTAAAATTACATGGGTTTGATAACCGGGGCGGCTTACTGACTTCTGACTGGGAACATAAAGTTCGGGACTGATTATCTCACGATCACCAGAACCAAATTCCACATTCTGAATTTGCTGTTCTAAAAGTTGCTCCAGCTTGTTTTTAGAAATATTACCGATTGAACTGAAAACCATGCGGTTTTTGCTGTAGTTCCTTTCAATGAAATCTAGAATATGCTGGCGTTCAAAAGATTTAACACTTTCTACTGTCCCTAAAATATTATTTCCAAGAGGATGATTGGGGAAAATCTGCTCTTCAAAATCATCGAAAATACTATCGGCAGGCGTATCCTTATAAGAATGGATTTCATCGATAATCACCTCTTTTTCCTTAATACATTCCTTCTCTGGAAAGGTGCTGCGAAAAGCGATATCGGAGATTAAATCAATGGCGCGTTTGTAGTCGCCGCTAAGAAAAGAGCAGTGAATCACCGTTTCTTCTTTAGAGGTGAAAGCATTAAGGTCGCCACCCACATCTTCCATGCGACTGAGGATGTGATAAGCCTTGCGCTTTTCGGTACCTTTAAAAAGGCAGTGCTCAATATAGTGGGCTAAACCTTGCTCGTGCTCAAGCTCATCTCTAGAGCCAGCGGCGACAAGGAAACCAATATGAGCAATGGGGCTATTTACTTGGTGATGCACCACGCGAATGCCATTGCTTAACTCAAAAATTTCGAGTTTCATTAAAGAAAATTAAATGCCTGCAAAGCTAGGCTTTAATGGGCGGCTAACAAATAGAAATCAGCTATCGAGCCAAGCCTTAAAGGAGGCGGTTTTATCGCGACTTACAAAGATGTCGGTATCCTTGCAATTGCGTAATATTAGGCGTAATCGACTACCGCTGTAGGACTGCATCTCTGCAATGCTGCTTAGGCTCACTAGATACCCTCGGTTTACGCGGTAAAATCGCTCGGGGTCGAGGTAGCTTTCAATTTGATCGAGGCTTTGATCGATAATAAACTGTATGCCTTCTTTATTCTGAAGAAAGGAACTCCCGCCGCTACTCACAAAAAAGTCGATATCCTTTACTTCCACCAACACTAGCTTTTCAGACTGCTTCAGTACAAAGCGCTCTTTTAGCTTCTTGGCTTTAGGTTCTAGTAGCTCTTTTAATAAATTCCCATCTAGGGAAACCGGGTTTTGGCGTAGCTTTATAAATTTGGCGATGGCCTGATAAAGTTCTTCAGGGTCAATGGGTTTTAAAAGGTAATCGATGCTATTTACCTTAAAGGCTTCCAAGGCATACTGATCAAAGGCGGTGCAGAAAATAATGGGAACATCAAGCTCACGGTTTTTGAAAATATTAAAACTGGGTCCGTCACTTAAATGGATGTCTAAAAAAATTAAATCGGGTTTGGGATTATTGTCCAGCCAATTAATACTAGCCTCGATGCTTCCCAGTGGTCCGTGTACTTGGGCGTCGGGCAAGGCATTGGTTAAAAGGCGCTCTAATTGCTTAGCAGCGGGTTTTTCGTCTTCAATTAATAGTACATGCATCTTAGTTAAGGATTAATGGGAGTTTTACAGTAAAATAGTCGGAGCTTTCTCTAATTTCTACTTCCTTCTGCCGCAGTAATTTATAGCGTTCTTTAATATTGCTTAGGCCAATACCTGAGCTTTCGGCGGGGCTAAGGCGCTTTTGCAGATTGTTTCTCACCAAAATATGGTTCTGCTCTTGGTAAATTTTAATTTTTAAAGGGGAATCTTCTTTAAGCTGATTGTGCTTTATCGCGTTTTCCAATAATAATTGTAAAGTCATGGGAGGCATTAAAGCCGCAGCGTTTAGTGTACTTTGATCAATTTCCAGCTCCATAGCATCTGCACTAAAGCGGCCTTCCTGAAGGGTCCAATAGTCGCGTGCGAATTTTATTTCTTGCGCCAGTGTTACCAAATCTTCACTTTGCACTTCTAGCACATAGCGGTAAAATTTACTCAGTTTTTGAATATAAGCCGCTGCTAGATCGGCATCTTCATATACCATATTGGTTAAGGCATTGAAGGAGTTGAAAAGAAAGTGCGGATTTAACTGGTCTTTGAGCAAGCGCACTTCTCCACGAAAGCGTTCCGTTTCTAACTTTTGGGCCCTTACTGCTGTTTCTTTAAGGCGAGTAAGAAAGCCTTTGGAAACAAAAAAAGCAGTAATTACATATCCCACGTACAGTGGATACTGCGCGTAAATAGCCATGGTTTTCCACGGGAAGTTATTGTAATCAATTTTGCCGAAAAGAGTGTAAAACAGGACATTCATCAAATAGGAAGCGCTAAAAGCGAGAAGGCTTACACCAATTATTTCTAAGAAAAATCTTTTCGTAGCATTTTCCAACCAGGGTGCGATGCGGTCTAAATACCTTTCGTTAATTTCGACAGCAATGCTAATTCCCACCGACATCATAAAGCCATAAAGGATGTCATCCCAAATTCGGCCCCATCCCTCAATTGAAAGATAGCTTTCGGCATTATAAAAGAGAGGTATACTAAAGCCTATTAAGGCATTTATACCTATCCACTTTAGAATGATTTGGTAGTCGATAAGCAGAATTTTACGCATGCTGCAAATTAGTTATTTCCTGTACAATTTTTACTCATCGCTTCGGCTTGTCCTTGTCCCCAGCTTGGCATTATGGTAGACTCACCCTTCGATGCTTCAAATAGACTTAAACTCTTTTGCATTAAAGCACAAGGTTCACTTACATCTGATCCAAAAAACTGGGCAGTTCCATATTTCCAGCGGCCTAACATTAGGTTAGCACGGGGGTTGTTAGGACTCATAGCCAGGGCTTTCTCAAAGTAGCCACTAACTTTGCTGGACATAGTCATTCCGCGCAAAGCGGGACTAACGCTTACCTTAGCCATATAGATATAACCAGTGAGAACGGTAATTTCCACATCATTGCCTGCAATTTCACCCGCCTTTTCAGCATAAACTAAAGCTTGGTCTAGATACTCGTCTCTTTTATCGTCTTCTAAACCGCGCACAAAACTCATGTAAACATAAGTTAAGCCGGCGTAGTAATTTGGCAGCCACTCTTCTTTTTCGGCTTTCGCGATTCGATCGAAACGATTGGCGATGTTTTGATAGTCGGCTAGGGTTTTAACGCTGTCGTATAAAGCAATGCTTTCTTGCATATACGTTTTAAAATCGCTTTGGGCGCTAAGGCTAAGATTCGCACTAAAGAAAAGTCCTAGGAAAATAATGATTGCTTTTTTCATGATAATTTGGATTGAAAGATTAAAATTGATTTATAAATTATTTAGCTGATTGGCTTTTTTATCGCTGCTAAGGGTGTAGAATACTCCAATGAAAATGAAACGCTTCGCCGATTGAGGTATGGCCATCTCAGCATAGCTTCCCTCGGCATTTACATTAGCACTGTATTGATAGCCAAAGATGTTTTCACGACCAAGGGCATTGGTTATTTCGAGGTGGATAATCAGGTTGGGTTTGGGTAGGTAGCTCCAAGAAATATTTAAACTACTGAAGGCTTTGGTTTTAGATTCCATTTCTCCCGCCAAGTTGGGGTTCTCGTAAGTGTAGCCATCGTTAATATTAAAACTACTACCCAATTGAGAGTTGAGTTTGCTAATCCAGTACTTACCTACCAAAGAAGCATTGTGCTTAGGCGCGAAGCTGGGTTGTACTTGCTTGTTGAAACTTTTCCAGTGACGTTTAGTGTCGATAAAGGAATAGCTAAACCAATAGTCTAAGTTTTTGATGCTTTTGCGATCTCTAATAAAGAGGTCAAAGCCTTGTGCGTAGCCATCACCATTGCTAGTATAGCTTTCATCAAAACGCAATAGTTGGTCGTATTTTTTGTGATACGCTTCTAGGCGAAAGGTTAAGTCTTTGGTGGCAAATTGATAGTTTAAAACCCAGTGGCGCGCAGAAGAAGCGGCCAAATTATTTTGATTAATAAGGATGCTGGGATTCTGATTTTGCACATAATCGCCATAAGCTAAAGCTAATTGCGACTTTTCATTAAGTCTATAGGCTAAAGAAAGGCGTGGCATTAAGCTGTTTTCACCTTGGCTAAAACTATTTCGTAAACCAATTTGCAGTACTAAATCGCTGTTGAAGTGATAATTGGCTTCAGCGAAAGCGGCGTATAGATTTTGCTCAAAAAATCTGCTTTGATCGTTGAGACCTTGCTTTAGGTTTTCGTGAATGCTCTCTAAACCCGACTTAATTTTTAACCTCGGCATGGGGAAGTATTGGTAAATTACTTTCAAATGTGCCAGTTGATTATTCGCTTTAATCTTGCTGCTGTCTAGCTGAATATGATCGCTATTGTTCGTGTAACTAATGCCAGCATTCAGCAAATGCTTTTTCTGCCAGCTGTGTTTTAGGTTAAGATTGGCATAATGGAAGTCATTTTTTAAAGAAGTAGATTCCAGTTCTTCCTTGTCAATTTGAGGACGTTCTACCGCTAAGCGCGAACTTTGATAAGAGTAAAATCCTTTTAGGAAGGTGTTTTTACCAATTTTATTGCGGTATAAAATCTCAGTATCAAGTCCTTGCGGTGCCGTATTGAACTGAACGTTTTGCGGCACCAAGTTCATATAGGGGCTAAGATTGGTATAGGATAAATTAGTGCTAAGCGATTGGTCCTCCCATACTTCGGTATGTGCGGCAGAGGCGCCCACGCTACTCACGCTTAAATCTGTCTGGCTGCGAATAGGCATATCCACACTATAAAGCGATAAAACCGAAGACAAAGCCTGACCATATTCGGCCGAGTAAGCGCCAGTACTAAAGAAGTTGCCCTTAAATAAATTAGGATTGAATCTACCGCGAGTGGGAATGCCGCTAAGGCTTGAACCGTAAGCACTGCCTAGGCGCAAACCATCTACGAAAAGGGCGGTTTCATCGGCAGAGCCACCACGCACGAAAAGACGGCCGTCGTTGGCATTAGTGCTAGTGCCCGGTAAGGTGTTGAGCGCGCCAATTACATCGCCTAAGGCCCCAGAGGTGGTAACAATATCGAGGGGTTTTAGTACAATAGCTTGACGCTTATCGCTCACTTCAATGCTACCTGCAGTAATGGTTACCGCTTTTAAAGTGTTGAAGCTTTCTTTTAAAATGATGGTTTGTTGGCTTTGGAAATCTGTTTTTTCAAGGTCGATAAATTGGCTATCGAAGCCCATCATGCTAATTTCTATTTGGCCCGCTCCAGGCAGATCAGTTAAACTGAACGTTCCGTCTTTGCTAGTAGTAGTGCCATTATAGCTTTGTAGCAGATAGATGTTTACCCCTGCAAGAGGCTTTTGCTTGGCATCTAAAACTTTACCACTAAAAGTATGCTGAGCCAGTAGGCCTTGCGCTAGAAGGATAAAAAGTAGAATAGAGCGATTCATATTTCTTGATTTGCTGGCTAAACTAGAGGGCGAGCTCCTTTTGCCAAAACAGAATCTATGAACCGTAGAAATTCCAGAATGAACCGTAAAAAAGAAACCCCGACGGTAAGCCGGGGTTTGGAAAAATAGTAAAAACCTGAGTTCTACTTCAAATAAGTATCTAACCAATTAAAGAATTGATCGTGCCATACCAAGCCGTTCTGCGGACTTAAAATCCAGTGACCTTCATTCGGGAAGTATAAAAAGCGTGCAGGAATACCGCGTAATTTTGCGGCTTGAAAAGCTTCCATTCCTTGGTTGATGGGAACGCGGAAATCGTTGCCACCGTGAATTACTAACATAGGAGTATCCCAGTTTTGCACGTAATCTTTCGGGTCGAATTTGCTGTAAGTTTCGGCATTTTTCTCTTCCCAAAAAGGTCCGCCTAAATCGTAGTTGGCGAAAAACATTTCTTCGGTGCTGAGGTACCAACTTTCTAAGTCGAAAAGGCCGCAGTGCGAAATGAAACTCTTAAAGCGCCCTTCATGAATACCAGCTAACATATAAACGGAATAGCCACCATAGCTAGCACCAATACAGCCTAGATTGTTTTCATCGGAATAGGGTTCGGCACTAACCGCATCAATGGCGCTCAGGTAATCGCGCATGGCTTGACCTCCCCAATCTTTAGAAATCGCTTCATTCCATTCTCTACCGAATCCGGGTAAACCGCGACGGTTTGGCGCAACAACGATATAACCCTGAGCCGCCATTAATTGGAAATTCCAGCGGAAGCTGTAGAATTGTGATACCTGACTTTGGGGTCCACCTTGACAGTAAAGTAGGGTAGGGTATTTTTTATTAGGATCGAAATCGGGTGGGTAAATAACCCAAGTAAGCATATCTTGGCCGTCGCTTGTTTTAACCATACGCTTTTCAACTTTGCTCTTTTTTAAATTGTCATAGATGGCCTTATTAACGCTAGTTAGGGGAGAAACTTTACCATTTTCTTTCAGGAAAAAGATTTCCGTGGCATTATTCATATCCTGACGTTCCACCACATAGCCGCCTTTGGCAATTTCGAAATGGTTGTAATTGTAATCGCCTTGCGAAATTCTCTCTAGTTCCAATTTACCTTTCTTGTATTCCACTTCAAAAAGGTGATTGCTTCCGCCGATGGGTACACCAGCAACTATTTCATTTTGGTTGGCCCAAGCAAAAGATTGAAAAGTTAATTCGTCGTATTTGTTAAGAGTTTTTAAAACGTGAGTTTTAGAACCGCTTTTAATGTCCATTACAACTAGGTCATTTACATCGCTTTCATAGCCATTGGTGGCCATAGATAACCAAGCTATTTTAGAACCGTCTGGTGAGAACTGCGGGTTTTTATCGTAACCCATCATACCAGCGCTAATGTTGGTAGTGATTTTAGTTTCAAGATCAACTAGGTAGATGTCGCTATTGGTTTGTTCGGCAAAGTCTTTTCCTTTTAATGCCTTTAATTCGTAAGCCACGGTTTTACCGTCAGGGCTAAGTACATAACTTTCCGATCCTCCGAAAGGGGGAACAGGACTATCGAACTGATTATCTTGAATAAGAATTTCAAAAGAAGTAGCTGAGGCATTTTTGTAATCGGTAAAACATACTAAAGATCCCTCATGATCATCCCAGCTATCCCAGTGGCGATACATCAAATCGTCTATAACCCTAAATTCGGCTTTGGGTAAATCAGGATAGAGATCCGAAGAGTTTTTTGCATTTTTAAAAGACTTTGAGAAAACGATACGGATATCTCCATTAGGCATTTTTAAGGCTTTCGCTCCAGATACGCCCCCTTCAATATCGGTTAAGGCGCTAATGGTTTTATCAACCATTTTATATAGGTGTAGCTGTCCACCGTGATTAAAAGCTATGTCGTTTCCAACAAAATGAGCACCGTACTCTCCTCCAGGGAGATCGGTAATTCTTTGCGCTTCTCCACCTTTTACAGACATTAGATAAAGATCGCGGCTGCCTTTATTCGCTTCGGTATCGTAATAGGTTACGCCGTAAACGAAGCTAGTCCCATCTGGGGAAACCGCATCTAGGCTAACCCGTCCGAGCTCCCAGAGTTTTTGGGGAGTCATTACCTCATTTTGCCCGCTTAGTCCGAAGCTTATGGCGCAAAGGAGAAGAATATATTTTTTCATGATCAATTATTTAATTCGCCCGAAGGTACCAATTCTAGCTCTTTTGCATCAGGCCTCGGGAAGGTTTTTTAGGGGTGGAATACTATTTTGAAATTATCCTTATATGCCATACTGCTTTTGGAAAGTAGGTGAAACAGTTCCTGAAATAGTATGGTTAAATAGGGGCAAAAAAAAAGACCGTCTTCGCAGACGGCCTTTAATTATAGAGCTTTCAAAAATGCTATTTTGCTTTTTCCATTCCTTCTTCAATCAATGAGTAGAACTCATCTAATTTTGGAAGAATAACGATACGAGTACGACGGTTTTTAGCGCGACCTTCAGCTTCCTCGTTCGATGCTACAGGGGCATGTTCACCCTTACCAGCAACAGTAATACGTGCAGGGTTAATGGCGAAGTCGCCTTCTAAGATGCGCACCACCGAGGCAGCACGTTGGGTACTTAATTCCCAGTTATCTTTGAAAGGAGCACCATTGCGCGCTGCCTTGTTGTCGGTATGGCCTTCAACCATAAAGTCTAAAGTAGGCTGTGATTTTAAAACTTTCGCCACTTTCCCTAAAACGTCTTTGGCCGATGAGCTTACTTTGGAGCTACCACTTTCAAATAAAAGTTTGTCGGAGATGGAAACGTAAACCACACCTTTTTCAACATTAATACTAATGTCTTGGTCGTTAATGCCGACAGTGGCGCCTTTAAGGCTAGTAACCAATGCAAAAGTTACGGAGTCACGCTTGTTTATGGCGGCTTGTAAGCTGCTGATTGTCATGTCTTTTTCGCGAATTTGCTCTAAAGATTTTTCTAAGTTTTCGGCTTCTTTCTTAGTTAAGGTAGACATATTGCCTACATTTTTCAGGAGCTGATAATTAGTTTTCTTAAGATATTCAATTTCGCTATTAGCATTCTTGCGGTTATCTAAACAAGAGGCTAACTCCATGCGAGTCTTACTTAGTTCACCATCGATTTCTTGATACTGTCCCTGTAGTTCAGTATACTTTTTTTTACTTACACAAGAGCCTAGTAATACTACGGCTCCTAAAATTGCTAATGTTTTTTTCATGCTGTTGATTATTAATCGAAATTAGTAAATCCCTTTAATATAAAGGCTTTGCGAAGCATTAATTAAGTTCAAACTTCTCGTCTTTATCATTGAAAAAAGCGTACTCCAAGAATTTGTAAGAATCACGAGGAGTGATTTTCAAGTTCTTGCCATATTTTTTCGCCCATTTTCTTCTGATACTATTGAAAAGTCCTTTGGTAAGGTAAGCAGCAATAAAGGGGTGTAGGTGGAGGTAGATCAACTTGGAACTATCCTGTTGGGAGATAAGGTCGAGTTGATTTTCAATCTCATCAACGATAAGAATGGGAGCTTCAACTTTCCCAGTACCGTCAGGGTTTTCTTCGCGTGTTTGTATGTCCATTTCTGGGCGTACACGTTGCCGCGTAATCTCAATTAGTCCAAAACGAGAGGGAGGTAAAATTTTATGTTTGGCACGATCAGTAGCCATTTCCTCCTTCAGTTTTTCATACAACTTCTTGCGGTTCTCATTGCGGTGCATATCAATAAAGTCAACCACAATAATTCCCCCCATGTCGCGCAAGCGCAATTGGCGAGCAATTTCTTCGGCGGCAGAGATATTTACTGCTAATGCGTTTGCTTCCTGATTTTCATCTGAATTCGTACGATTACCACTGTTAACGTCGATAACGTGCATGGCTTCAGTGTGTTCAATTATAAGATAGGCACCTTTGCCCATGCTTACAGAACGTCCGAAGCTGCTCTTTATCTGTCTTTCAATGCCGTATTGTTCAAATATGGGAAGGCGCCCTTGGTAGAGCTTCACAATTTTTTCCTTTTCAGGTTCGATAGAGCGCATATACTCTTTAAGTTCGTTAAAGAGCTCGGGGCTGTCTACCGCAATGCTATTAAAGGAATCGTTAAGTACATCGCGCAGTAATGCAGATACCCGGTTGAGTTCGCGCAAAGCTCTGCTTGGGGGCTTCATGCGTTGCACATTGCGATGTAATTGTTTCCATTTGCCCACCAAATCTTCTACGTCCGCATCTAGGTCGGCTACGCTGCAATCTTGGGCGGCAGTTCTAACGATAATGCCAAAACCACCGGGTTTAATACTTAGTACTAGTCTTTTTAGACGGTCCTTTTCTTCTTTGTCTCGTAATTTACTACTAACGCTTACGCGGTTAGAGAAAGGCACCAAAACTACGTATCTGCCCGCGAGGGAGATTTCCGAAGTAATGCGTGGGCCTTTGGTAGATATAGGTTCTTTAGCGATTTGTACCAATATGGTATGTCCTTCGCGTAGAACAGAATCTATACTGCCGTTCTTATCAATATCGGCTTCAGGCTGGAAGTCGGTCAAAGACCAACGTTGCTTGCCTGTAAGCGTGCGGCGGGTAAACTTATTCAATGACTTAATTTGTGGTCCTAAGTCGTGGTAATGAAGGAAGGCATCCTTTTCATAACCCACATCAACAAAGGCCGCATTTAAGCCGGGAACAATCTTCTTTACCTTGCCCAGATATACATCACCGACAGAAAAGTCCACCTGGTTATCATAGTGTAACTCAGATAGCTTACCATCTTTGAGTAGCGATACTGCTACAGAATCGGCAGTACGAGAATTAATAACTAATTCTGTACTCACCTTAATATATTTTACTCCTATACTCGTATAGGAAGATTATGCAGAAACACGAAAAGCACCTTGTAATAAGGTGCTTAAATAAATCAATAGATTCTAAAAGATTCCACTGTTACTTTTTCTTGTGACGGTTTTTACGTAAACGCTTTTTGCGTTTATGAGTTGACATCTTATGACGTTTTCTTTTTTTACCACTTGGCATAACCAAAAATTTTTAATTGTTAATAATACTTGCCATTTCATCGCGAATGGCTTTCAATGTTTTTTCGTCGCTAAGTTTTTTTAGGGCGTCTTCTAACACCGACTTAGCTGCGGTGCTATCTCCTAGAAACATTTGTGAACGGGCATACAGTAAGTAGGCATCTCCATTTAAGGGATCTTGGTCAATTACAGTCTGAAAGCGATTTAAAGCTTTAGAATATTGCCCAGTTTGCATACTCATTACACCAAGGGTGAAATTCGCTTTTACATTTTCAGGGAATTTCTCTGCTACGTCGGCAATGGCCATTACGGCTTGCATAGGAGGCAGTGCACCTGATTCTAGTTTACTTAAAGCATCATCAACTAAGGAATCTGCAATTGAAGTAAAGCCCTTCTCTCCGCTATGGTCGTGATCAACACTCTCTGCCTCAATAGCTTGAGCTTCCTCTTGCTGCGCTGTTTTGGGTAATAAAAAAACAGCCCCAGTAACGAGGATTGCCAACAGTACTAATATAGCGGGCCCTTTCTTCATGGTCTAATTAACCAACTTTCACTTTTTTCTTTACCGAGTCAACGAAAGTTTTCGCTGGCTTGAAAGAAGGAATATTGTGTGCAGGAATAATGATAGTGGTGTTCTTAGAAATATTACGTCCTGTTTTCTCAGCACGCTTCTTAATAATGAAACTTCCAAAACCTCTCAGGTACACATTATCACCAGTTTCTAGACTATTGCGAACCTCCTTCATAAAAGACTCCACAACGGCCTGTACATCAGACTTCTCCATTCCTGTTTTGTCTGTTATTCTGGTTACAATGTCAGCTTTTGTCATTTGTGTATATTTTTTACGTTAAAACTCTAATTTTGAGGGCTGCAAATATAAAGTACTTTTCTAGAACCTCGAAAGGCTTAATTAGATTTATTTTATAGCCTAAAGCACTCAAAAACAAATATTTTGGATTTAGCATCTCTTAGATCAAAACTTCGCGATTGGTATATATGGAATAAAAGAGATTTACCATGGCGTAAAACTAAGGATCCTTACCACATCTGGTTGAGTGAGATTATCTTACAACAAACCAGGGTAAATCAGGGCCTACCTTACTATATTAAGTTTATTACTAATTATCCTGAAGTGAGGGATTTAGCAAATGCGCCTCAAGAAAAAGTTTTAAAGGATTGGGAGGGGCTAGGTTACTACAGTAGGGCCCGAAATATGCATCATAGTGCCAAGCAGTTGGTAGATGAATTTGGGGGTGAATTCCCATCTACTTTAAGTGAAATTAAAAGCTTAAAAGGTGTGGGTGATTATACCGCCGCCGCCATTGCATCTTTTGCATTTAATATCAATGCAGCCGTTTTAGACGGTAATGTTTTTCGTTTTTTAAGTCGTTTGTTCGGAGAAAACACCCCGATTAATAGCACAAAAGGCAAGAAACTCTTCCAGAAATTGGCAGATGATTTCATAGATCCCCAAGACCCAGCAACCCATAATCAGGCAATAATGGAGTTTGGCGCCCAATTTTGTGTGCCTAAGAATCCCGCTTGCGCAGATTGCGTTTTTAATGATGCTTGCATAGCATTCAAAAATGATTTGGTTAATCAATTGCCCTACAAGGAAAAGAAAACGTACGATCGCAAGCGTTATTTAAATTACCTCTTCCTGGAAAAGGATGAAAATGTAATGGTTCAAAAACGTGCTACTGGCATTTGGCAGGGCCTTTATCAGTTTCCGCTTTTGGAGTCGGAAAGTAACTTAGAAGAGGATGGGCTTCAAGACTACTTGTCTGAACAAAACTTGCCTATGGAATTGTGGAGTTTAAATCGGGTTTATACCTTGCCTCTACACAAACTATCGCATCAAAGTCTCTACATTAAAGTTTGGCATTTTAAAGCATTGGAATTTAATGAACTAGACTCTTTTGATGCGCTGGAGCAGCTGCCAATAAGTGCTTTAGATAATTTGGCATTTCCCCGTCCCTTGCGCAAGTTCTTGGATGAAAAACAGCTAACTTTGCCCTTTTAATTTTGCAGGTGGATTTCTACCTCTCAATTCCTATATTTGATAAGAATTAGATTTTATGGCAAACGGATCATTAAATAAAGTACAACTCATCGGAAACCTAGGTACCGACCCCGAGGTAAAGCATTTCGATAATGGCGGTTCTTTAGCTCGGTTTCCTATAGCAACTTCAGAGTCTTATACCAATAAAGCAAACGAAAAAGTAGAGTTAACGGAGTGGCATACTATTATTGCCCGTGGTGGTTTGGTGGATGTGGTTTCGAAATATCTTAAAAAAGGCGACAAAGTTTATATCGAAGGTCGCATACGCTCGCGCAGTTGGCAAGATCCGGCAAGTAAGGAAACACGTTATGCCACCGAAATTGTTACGGATAACCTTATTATGCTAGGTTCGCGTGCTTCTGGTCCCAATGATCAAAGTAATACCGCGCCCGCGAAACCTCAATCTTATGGAGAATCTAACTTATCGAGCTCTACCCTAAATATAGCGGCAGAGCAGAGTCAAGATGAGGACGATCTACCTTTTTGATTATTAACCAAGAACCCACAATTTGGATCCTGACCCCTCGAGTTTCTTGTTTCTTTTAGATATTCTAAAACCCTTTGAGCCACTAAGTTTAGTGCCTTTGTCTATCTTGGTACTTTTGCTTTTTGCTTCCGCCATGGTTAGTGGCTCCGAAGTAGCTTTCTTTTCAATTCAACCACGTGATCTCGACACATTAAAAGATGCTGATAAAGGGGGATACGACGCGCTCACAAATTTATTAGAAGGCCCTAAAACCCTTCTGGCCACTATTCTAATTTGGAACAACTTCGTCAACGTAGGTATTGTAATCCTCTCCTCTTACTTAAGTGAAAGCTTTTTTGATTTTGGCGATTCTCCAAATTTGAAAATCGCAGTAGAGGTAATTGCAATTACCTTTTTGATTTTGCTTTTTGGCGAAGTTTTGCCCAAGGTTTATGCTACAAAAAATGCTATTAGCTTCGGCTTGTTAATGTCTAAGCCTATGTTCGTTTTGCGTCGGTTAAGCAAGCCACTGAGCTTTTTATTAGTTCGCAGCAGTAGCTTTATCGAAAAGCGTTTACAGCATAAGTCCGAAAACCTTTCGGTAGATGACTTAAGTCAAGCTTTGGAGTTAACCTCAAACGAAGAGAGTAGCGACGAAGAGCAGAAAATTTTAGCGGGTATCGTTAAATTTGGTTCTACCAATGTTACCCAAATTATGAAACCCCGTATTGATGTAACGGCCGTAGATATAAGCTGGGAGTATGGTAAAATAATGAAAGGCATTCTCGAATCAGGTTATTCACGTATTCCGGTTTATGAAGAGAACTTCGATCAAGTTAAAGGGGTTCTTTATGTAAAAGATTTACTGCCACATATTAATGCTAGCAGCAACTTTGCCTGGCAAGAATTGGTGCGCGAGCCTTTCTTTGTGCCCGAGAATAAAAAAATTGACGACTTGTTAAGAGAGTTTCAAGAGCGGAAAATTCACTTGGCCATTGTGGTCGACGAATACGGTGGTACTTCCGGTATTGCAACTCTAGAAGATATTATTGAAGAAATTGTAGGCGAGATTAGCGATGAGTTTGATACGGACGAGTTATTCTATTCAAAGCTAGACGAAAAAACCTACGTTTTTGAAGCTAAAATTCACCTCACCGATTTCTTTAAAGTAGTAAGTGCGCAGGAAAGTGATTTTGCAGAGCAGGCCGCTGAAGCAGATACCTTAGCGGGTTTTCTTTTAGAAGTAGCGGGTAAATTTCCTGAGGTAAGTGAGGAAATTAATTTTAAAAATTACCTTTTTAAGGTAGAAAGCTTAGAGGGTAGAAGAATAAAACGGATTAAAGTTACTCTGTTAGATGAAGATATTTAAAACAGGAATTTTTATCATGTTCCCTATTTTGCTAGGGATTTTTAGTTCTTGTGAAAACAATTATAGCCCTAAACCAAAAGGTTATTTTAGAATTGCGACGCCTGCTAAAGAATATCAAAGCTCTTCGATTCCTTGTAACTATAGTTTTGAGTACAACAAGCAAGCAAAAATAGTAGCTAAGAAAAACTGTTGGTACGATTTAAAGTATCCAAACTTAAGAGCCACACTACAGTTAACTTACAAAGCGGTTACGGAGTCTAATTTAGATACGCTTCTCGCCGAGGGCCATAATCTTGCCTATGAGCACACGGTAAAAGCCGATGGCATTGAAGAAAAACTTTTCCTTAATGATGAGGATAAGGTTTACGGCATTCTCTTTCAGTTAAAGGGCAATGCAGCTACCAGCATGCAGTTTTTCGTAACAGATAGTACGGATCATTTCTTAAGGGGAGTTTTATACTATTATGCTACTCCTAATGCCGATTCCTTACAGCCGGTTAATGAGTTTATGCTAGGGGAAATGCAGCACCTAATGGAAAGTTTAAAATGGCAGAATTAGTTAGCATCGCCGAGTTCGATAATGTAAATGAAGCCTATGTAATTAAGGCTCGTTTAGAGTCGGAAGGAATTCGTTGCTACCTTTCTAATGAAAATTTAAATTCCATATTTGGGGCAAGTATCAGCTTTACTCAAGTTAAATTGCAGGTGAATTTAAACGATAGCTTTAAAGCTATGGATATTCTTTATGAAGAGCAGGGTCCTAGCGAAACTGATTAAGCCTATAAGCTGAGGTCAAGGTGAAGCGGGGTTTCATACTTCTTTAAATAGAGGCTTAGAAGTTTTTTCCAATAAAAGCATAAATCCGTTAGGAAACTTTGCTGTTGTAGCCCGCTGCATTTGTTTCTTCCAGACTAGTCTGTCCCTTTTATTGAAAATCTGAGACTATGAACTTAGTTCAAAATCAGCTCTTTAGCGGGCTTAATTGCCCTTTTAGAGCTAAATGAATTATCGCTTGTAGTTGAAAGGCAAAGATTACAGCCGCTAAAAGTAAATGCAAGGGTTGTGCAAATTTTGGTAAGTCGAAATAAGCGAGAATTATTCCTAGTAAAACTTCCAATCCTAAAAGAGTCATTACCCAATTCCACTGCCAATAGCCCATATTATCTTTGCGATTTGTCCACCAGAGGTAGATGTTTAAGGCCAAAATTAGAATCGAAAAACTACGATGGATGTAGAAGAAAATATCCATTTGCCCCATCCATTCGCTGCGTTCTACGCCGCTTTGATGCAAGCCATCTACTAATTCGCGCACTTGGGTTCCTAGCGTAATCTGCAAAAGCGTAAATACCAAGGCAATTAACATTAGGCTAAGAAATCGCTTGCTATGAAGAACGGGTTTAATCACTTCTTTAGAGGCTAAGCCATTAAATACAAGCATGATGGCTACTAAAATTAAAGCACCCAACATATGAATGGTGATGCTTCCCGGAATTAAATTACCATCTACCACCAACTTACCTAACCAAGCTTCAAAACCAAGCATGAAAAGTCCGGCGGCAGCCAAAGCAAAGTAGCGCCAATCTTTGCGTACAAAACTTAAACTAATAAAGAAAAGTGCCAACATGGGCAAGCCTGCTAAAGCGCCTAGCAGACGGTTAATATATTCAATCCAAGTGTGCATTGGATTGAAGATGGCATAATCGTGCTTGGTGTATTTTGCCCAATTTTCTGCATTGTAAACCTCACCAGTAGTAAAGGCATCTACGGCAGTGTAAAGGGCCTCGTTAACTATAATTATCTGATTTTTATGGAATTCCGTATTGGGTTGCCAATCTAGTTGCGCTCTTTCCGTGGGAGGAATTAAATGGCCAAAACACTTAGGCCAGTCGGGGCAGCCCATCCCAGAATCGGTCATACGCACCACACTGCCAGCAATGATTACCAAGAATAAGAGAGCAATTTCGATGCGACTGAGGATAATTAGCCATTTTTTCATAGTGCAAAATTAGTGCAAGTTGATCTTCTAAAATGCTCTTATTTGACAGAATAGTTCTAAAAAAGTTTTAGTTGGTAGGAAATAAAAAGAGGCTCTATTAAAAGTTTATCGCAAATAAATTTTTAATCGCTCTTCCTCGTTGCCAGACTAAGAACTTACATATTTAGTTCTATTTTATTAAGGTAATATATAAGTTATCTTGCGGCCATCTATGAAGCCCTCTTTAAATATCATAAGTACCCTCTTGGCCTTGCTCCTTGTTGTTCCTTCACTATTTATGAGGGGCATGTTTATGGATGGTCAGATGTATGCGGCTGTCAGTTTAAATATGGCTGAAGGAATAGGTGAGTTTTGGAGGCCAATTTATGGAGCGGACTTTTTTGGGCTAGATGGGTTTTACGAAAACCCGCCACTTGGGCTATATAATCTGGCGTTATTTTTTAAAGCTTTAGGAACTTCCTTCTGGGTTGAGTCTATATTTCTTTTGTCATGTCTCCTTTTGTCGTTTTTAGGAATATGGTTAAATATCAAAGAGGTCCTAGGAAAGGATGCGAAGTATCATTATTGGTTTGTAATCGTCATTTGGTTTTCAATCTCGACGGTTTTCTGGACTTTTAGACATAATATGATGGAAGTTCAGCTTGTCCCAATTTTACTCTTTACGAATTGGTGGGTATTGCGTAGTTTTCGCTCTGAAGTTCAACCGTTAATTGCGTCTTTAGGTCTAGCTATATTTATTATGCTTTCTTTTCTAATTAAGGGACCAGTAGGAGTTTTTTTACTTTCAACTCCTTTTATCTATTATGCGGTTATTTCTAAGGAAAAGAGAATACTTGGTATTGGGGTAATGACAATAATAAGTAGTACTCTATTAGGTTTTGCGCTGGTTCAAATTCCAAAAGCCAAGGATTTTTTCAGTCAATACTTATTTGTTCGAACTGCTGAAAGGCTAAGTAATAATCCAACGGTTGATTCGCGTTTTTGGATTGTTAAGGAGCTTTTGATGCAGCTTATTCCTGCACTTATTTTAATTGGCTTAATTCTATTTTTGAAAACGCGAAAGGAAAAGATTATTGACTATAAGTGGCCTCTATATTTTGGCCTAGTGGCTTTTTCGGGTTCAATGCCTTTGATTATTAGCTATGTTCAACGTCCATTTTATTTAGCTACAAGCTTTCCATTTTATGCAATAGGTTTAAGCTTCTTGGTTGTACCGCAGGTGAAAAAAACCGCGAAAAAAATATTAATGACGTATCATAAAATTCTAAATTTAATCAGCATTTCATTATTTATTTTATTGGTCGCTTTAACTTTGTTTAATTGGGGTAAAGCTAAAAGAGATGAGACTCTGTTAGATGACATTGATAGTTATGCTTCGAAAGAATACTTTCAAGAAAATGTTTACGTTACAGATCAGCTTATTTTTAATTGGTCTCTTAAGGCTTATATGATGCGTTATGGCAGAGTAGATCTGCGTTCTTTTCATGGCTTTGATCCTGATGTCTCAATGTACGTTTTAACTAAGGATTATGTTCCTGAGACTGGCCATGGATCTTTTGAACTGGTTGATAAATTTGCAAGCTTCAATATTTACTGTCTAAAGAAACCAAGCTTTTCAGTATCAGTGGAGCCATCCGAGTAAGAAATTCTTAGTATGTATAGACCGTTTAACTCATTTGTTGCGGCTAATGCGCTTTTTACAAGATTGTCTTTTTCATGGATGGGATGATTTAAATTCTGCATAGAGTAGCATAAATCTCCTTGAAAGTTATAAAAGTCAAGCCTTTCTATTTGATGAGGTGTTAGATTAAGGGCTTCACTTTTCGGTTGATAGCGTAATTCATTTCCTTCAACAACTTTTATGTCTAATAAGTTGTTTTCTGAGTCAAATCCGGGGTTTAATGTTGTATGGTCAATCACACGAACGATCAAGTAAGGTTTAAAGGTAAAGGGTGATCGATCGCTAATTGAAACTTCAGCAGCAGTTATAATTCCATCATAAGTTTCATCATAAGGATAATTTTTGTTTAAGTGGTATTTACCAGAAGGCTCTAGCTTTTGCCATACTGTAACATTATCGATCTTAAAGTAGCGGGGATTATCTACAATTTTGGTTTCAATATTTTTATGCACGCCTTGACCAATCAATAGTCTCATTGGTCTGTCAAATGGAAAGAAACTAGACTGATAAAGTACGTCGCCTTTCTGTGGATAGGCGATGGCTCTGTAACTAAAGTCTCTCCATCTGTAATGCACAAAGTCAGGTTCTTCCGAGTTGTTATAGAACCTTAATTGAGAAGTTTCCCAGCTTAATTTGCTTTTAATTTGTTCATTATAGAATCCATCGTCCAAGTATTTAGTTTTCACCAACATACATTTGTCGGGATCATTGCAATTATAATCTTGATGAAGGGTGTATGTTATTTCCTTCGTCCAATTGTTATGTAGAATGCTTTTTCCATAGAAGTATTCGAAGATGTCGACTTCCTGCTGGCAATCTCCTAATAACCAGAAAGCTGGCCATTGGGCCGTTATTTCTTCAATGGTGTAATCCATTTCAAATTTACCCTTAGTAAATTCGATCCGTGAAAATATTCCAGCACTTGAATATTCTCTTAAAACTGGTTCTGTACCAGTTAACTCTCCCTGATCATTAAAGATGAAACGGTCAAACTCTCGAGGGCGATATTCAGTTTTGATGATTAACTCACCATTAGTTATTTCGAGGTTTTCTTCGGCCATTCCTTCCAGAGCTTCACCGTTGAGCATTTTTCCCCATGGGAAGCCAAACCCCCATAAATTTTGATCTAAGGATGCCAGATTAAAACTATCTTGAAAAACAATTACTTCTGGCAAACTCCAATCTAACATCTTGTCTTCTGAAATGATAACAGTCTTTAAGCCGCAGTCAGTTTGAGCAAAAACGTTTTTGCCATTGAACAAGATAATGCATGTGATTAAGGTTGAAAGAAATTTATTCAATTTGCCTCAAGTATTGAAAGTCTATCATTTAAAGCGATAATATGGAGGTTCAGTTCCTCAATTTTTTCAAGTAATATTCGGTTTGATTCAGCCAGCTCTAAGCCATTCTCAACTACTTCAGAACTAGATGGAACGCCAGGGAGATGCTTGTTTTTATGAATATATTCTTTCAGTTCCTCAATGCTTAATAAATTATAGTCCTTTTCAAATACGTAGTCTGCCCAACCTGCTTTATTTGCAATATCAACTTTTACTCTTTCTGTCCGAATTCCATCTTTTACGTAAAGGAGGTAGCCGTCTGAGGCTTTTTCACTTCTTTTAAGTGATTTACCGATATGAATTATTCCGTTTTGATTAACAGTAAGAATTTTACTCGAATTGGAGGTTTGGTCATCTTCAATACTTAATAAATATTGGTTATTTCCATTTCCTGTAATTTTTAAAGAACTAGGATTAGTGTTTTCTTCATTGCCGGCGCTTAAAAGTAATAAGGCTATTAAAAGTATAGGGTATTTTAAAAATTTATTTATATTCATATTATATATGTTACTTTAGAAATTCAGCTATTTTTATTTGGCAAAATAGAAAAAAGGTCGGTATTAACCGACCTTTTCTTTTAAAACTGAGCTCGAACGCCAAGGATGAAATTTCGCCCCGCGGCTACCAAACCACTACTGTATGGGCGGTAGCGCTGATCGGTGATGTTTTCAACTCCAGCATTAATGCTCCAGCTTTCATTAAGCTGATAGCTGCTTTTAAAATTTAAGGTGTACCAGCCAGGTGAGTAAACTTCCCCGTTTTCGTCTAATTGATAGATATAGGCTTTACCTTGTTCTTCAAAGTTTAAATCTTCGGCTTTAACTGCTCCACTATATTGTAAATTGAGCTCTAAACGCAAAGCTTTATCTTCAAAGCTTAAACGGCTAATACCAAACAAGGGTGCGGCATGGCGCGATGGACCTATATTGCCATCTTGATCCTCTTCCTCACCTCTTTGCCAGTTAAAGGAGTTGCGTAAAACGAAATGATTATCAATCTGCCAATCCAGCCCTAGCTGCAAGCCATAAACATTGGCACTAGCAGCATTTTGCACCGATTGTACTTGACTTAATTCACCGTTGTATAGAATGCTATCAACACCGTTTAAAAGATCAGGACGACGCAACAAGGCTTGATCTAAATACGTGTAATAAGCACTTAAATCAAGTTTTAGGCTTTCGCCCAGAAGTGTAGCTAAACCGAACTCGGCATTGTAAGCATATTCCGCTTTTAGGTTAGGATTAGGAACCACTACTATGGCATCGCCAGAATCAAAGACTTTTCCAATGTCGTCCACATTTGGAGCACGGAAAGCACTACCGAAATTAAGCCGCCATTTCCAAGCTTCGGAAGGGCGGTAAACAAAACCTAGGCTTCCCGTTAAATTACCCGTGCTTAAACTGCTTTCGCGGAAGTTTAGGGGATAGAAATCGAGATTGTCACTAAAATCGCTATTTACTATAAAGTGATTGTAGCGCAAGCCTAACTGAGAAGTGAATTTTTCATTCAACTCCCATTCGTGATTTAAATAGGCGGCATAAGATTGCCAATTGGCTTGGGGATAGCGATTGGCAGCATTGGCAATATTGCCAGTAGCAATATTTTCTACAATACCGCTCGATTGCACATCATTATAAACTGCCTCTAGGCCATAAAAAATTTTGTGGCGGAGACTCAGTCTTTTAAGGATGTCTAAATTTAAGGAATAGGCTTGTACATTTTCTGTTTTGCGAAATAACTCGGTGCTTTGGAAATCGCGATCATTGCGGCTTTCCTCAAAACTTTGTTGGGCCAAGCGGAGGGTAGTCTTATCCGCCATCCATGTTTTCTTACGGTAATTAACTTCCAATTTATTCATTAGCCAAACTTGCGGACCATAATACCATTCGGCTGCACGTGGCATATCATTTCTCGTTCTAATTAAGCGGTCTAAACGATCGTAATTGCTGGTGGTAGAATAGTGCAAGGCATATTCGAAATCCCAGTTAGCATTAGGCTTGAAGAATAATTTTTGAAGCGTATTGAATTGTTCGAAGCCCGTGTTTAATTGGAGTTCGGGATCCGTATTGCGCACAACGCGATCCATACTATCAATCCGCTGTACGGACCAAGGTCGTAGTAATTCATCGGAACCCTGCGACCCCATGCGTAAGTCACCATAATTAGAATAGCTAAAACTTGCGCGATAGGCCCACTTTTGCCAACCCACATTTAAATCAAAATGCTGGCTGCGCTCTTGGTTAGCAGAAGCGAAGCGACTATAAGCAGAGCCTTTTACCAAAGTATTGGTATCTTGGCTTAGCTGTGGTTTTAAGGTGCTAAAACTCATTACCCCACCTATCGCATCTGAGCCATAGATTACCGATCCTGGACCGAAATAGATTTCGGTGCGTTCAATAGCAAATGGATCTAAAGAAATTACTTGCTGTAAGTTCCCTGAACGGAAGATGGCATTATTCATCCGAATACCGTCTACCGCAATTAGCAAGCGGTTAGTGGCGAAACCTCTAATCATAGGACTACCGCCGCCTTGCTGGCTTTTCTGAATAAAAACTTCGCCACTGCTTCCTAAAAGGTCGGCACTGGTTTGGGGATTATTAAAATAAATGTCCTTGGTTTTGAGGGTCTTGATATTTAATGGCAATTCCCGTGAAGATTGACTCCAACGCGTAGCAGAAACCACTACTTGATCGAGAGCTAAAACTTCGGCGATTAATCCAATCTTAAAATTTAGAGCTTTTAATTCTGAGTAGCTTAAACTTTTAGGAATGTAGCCGAGGGAATATATCTGAATTGACTTTTCACCTCGCAAGGGATCAATATTAACTAGGCCTTGATCGTCTGTAATTAAGCTATTTAATAAATCTGTTTCGACAGAGACAGTGGCTCTTTCGAGGGGTTGTCCTTCTTCCGCATCATAAACGAGAAGGTTTTGAGCATAAGCGCCCAAGCTTAGCAGGCTTATTACTGCTAAGCATATAGTTTTTTTCATGTGAAATGTTTTTAAATGAATTAGATTTTAATCAGAAGTCATTTAAAACTTGGTGGAGGAGGGGAATCTATACCAAGGAAAGGCTGGCATATTTTAACTTGACCATCATTTGGATAGTCATCTACGGAAGCGAAAAGAGCAGAGCGGAAGCTTTGATAGGCCAGGTATTTAGAAAGTTTATCCAGGCTAATACTAGGCTTATCTCTTAAAGGTTCGTTTTTGTTTTGATGCAACATTTGATGGAAACGTTTTTCCAGCTGCGATTCTTCATGATCCCACCAAGCCCAGGCAATTAGGCTATCGCCTTTTTGCTCTATTTTGTATACATCGTATTTCTTTTTGTCGAGATAAAATTCGTCGTCGCCATCCCAGTCTAAATCCATAAACTCCTTTGGACTAAAGCTGAATTTTTCCAAATCCTCAAATTTCAAGGTGGCGTTGAAATGCTGCTTCACCGTTTTTTTATGGGCAATTTGGCTTTGCTTAAAGCAGATGAAATTAGTGAAATAGGGCGCCATTAGACTGAGGCCTAGTAAGAGAGCTAAGAAATATTTGGGCTTTAATCGACGCATTCTATGGGCAGCAAATATAGTAGGGAAAGGGTATAAAGCAAATGATACCTTTGGCGCATGAAGGAAAACACCATTGGTCCCCTAAAGGCTTGGACCCTTTTTATTCTGTTAGCCCTTACTTGGGGCAGTTCATTTATTTTAATGAAGAGAGGGTTAGAGAGTTTTAGCTACGGGCAAATTGGCTTCATTCGCATTGCAACCGCCTGGCTATTTACGCTTTTGGTGGCCTTAAATCGTTTCAAGAAATACGAACGCAAGTACTTGTGGGCTCTGGTGGCAGTTGGTTTTTTCGGAAATGGAATTCCTTATGTACTATTTCCGCTAGCCGTTACTAAGTTAGATTCATCTTTGGTGGGGATTCTTAATTCTTTGGTGCCTCTTTTTACTTTAATAATCGGTTTAGTTTGGTTTAAGATTAAAGTTTCATGGATTGGGGCATTAGGTATTGCTGCTGGTTTTGCGGGTGCATTATGGCTGCTATTGCCAGATTTACAAGTTGATTTTGATCGCCTTTCTTATGGGATTTATCCAATAATCGCAACAGTTTGTTATGCCATTAGTATTAACGTAATCAACACGAAGTTGCCAGGTTTGGATGCCTTGTCTATTACACTTCTTAGTTTAACTGCCGTCGGGCCTTTGGCTTTGGGCTATTTATTTACCACCGATTTTCTTGAGGTGATGCAATCTGCGCCAGCAGCTTGGGTAAGTTTAGGTTACATTTCGATTTTAGGAATTGTAGGTAGCAGTTTGGCGATTATCGTGTTTAATATCCTCATTAAGGGAACGACTTCGCTATTTGCGGCGAGTGTTACTTATGCCATTCCTTTGGTAGCGCTTTTATGGGGCGTTTGGGACGGAGAAAGCATTGGCCCTGAGCATTTAGGCGGCATGCTTTGCATTTTAGCCGGCGTTTATTTGGTGAACTTTAAGGGCAGTCCAGCGGATAGGATTCGTAAAAAGAGGCTTAGAAAAGAAGCATAAAAAAAGCCACCCCGAGAGGTGGCTTAAATTTTAATAAAGCGAAATACTATTTAAAGTCAGACTTCTTTAAACCTGAATTGATTTTCGCTTCAGTGGTAGTCATGCTGATCTGCTGAGGACCTTGACTAATATTAATTTGATAAGGAATCATTACTCCGTCAACCGAGCGGTAATCGCTGTATTTCTGAGAAACAGTCATTTCTCCTTGCGGTCCTTCAACTGTGGCCTCCTCTAATAATTTTAAGCCAGTTTCTACGGAATAGTATTCGGTAGAAAGGTCTCCGTTTTTATCCAATTCTATGGTGTAGGCTTTTTCGCCATCTACCATATTAATGGCTACAAGAGTTAATTTATAACCATTGCTTAGGTATTCTGCTTCACCAAAGAAAGCACCCTGACTTTTAATTTCCTCCAGGTCTTCACCTTCCAAAACAGTAGAACCTTGCATACCAGAAGTTTCGCCTTTCTTACCATCAAAAACTACTTTTTGTACAGTACCAAAGCCTGCAACAGTCATTTCGGTTAAGAATAGGTTAGGGCGCTTCTTTAAAGTTTTCGCTTGCGCCTCCATTGGCATGCCGCTAATTGAAGCCGACATAATAATGCTCATGTCTTTTACCGCATCTAATTTTTCTTGACCACCAATGGCATCAATGTAACCGTTAATTACGCTTTCAGCCGTAATACCAGCGGGCACAGGGAAGCTGGGAGGACCCGTTTCTTCGCCATTAAAGCCGTAATATTTTACGGTCCCAAATTTCTCAAGACTAGTAGCAATGTCGGCTGCTTTACCCACGGCCGTAATGGTAAGGGCGTCTGCATTTATGTACTTATTAGCCGAAGCCATAATGTCTTCAGCGCTAACCGCTTCTAAACGTTGGATGTAGGTTTTGTAGTAATCCTCAGGTAAGTTGTAACGCTGAATATTGAGAGCAAAGCTGGCAATAGTTTGAGCGCTTTCTAGGTTTCTCCCGAAAGAACCAATAATGTTGTTCTTAGCATCTTGTAACTCTTGTTCACCTACTGTTTCGGTTTGAAGACGTTTGAATTCTTTGATGAATTCTGCTACTGCGCTATCGGTCACTTCATTCCTCACACTTGCGTTAGCACTTAAGTAACCAACTAACTCATCGCTGTTGTAATTAGAGTAAGCTCCATAAGTATAGCCTTTATCTTCTCTAATATTTTGGAATAAACGACCAGTACTTCCGCCACCAAGAATTTGATTCATTAAGCGCACGGTTACGATATCAGGGCTACCCGGTTTTAAGTCAATAGTGTTTCCTAGTGTTAATACTGTTTGTACAGAGCTATTGCGATTAATGATTTTCACCTCGCTAGCTGCTGGTTTCGCGGGCATTTCAAATTCTCTTTTCGCTACTTCTTTACTTTCCCAAGCTCCAAAATACTTTTCGATTAGCTTTTTAGCTTTCTTTGGCTTGATGTCACCCACAACAACCATATAGGCTTTATTAGGACTCCAGTTTTCTTGGTAGAATTTTTTACAATCCTCAAGTGAGATGCTATTGATGCTTGCTTCAGTTTCTAATTCACCATAAGGGTGATTTAAGCCGTAAAGGCTGGAGTTGAATAAGCGGCTTGACAAAGAATTAGGATCTTCTTTATCCGATTCAATACTGGAAAGAGATTGTTTAATTAACTTGTCAAACTCCTCTTGCGGAAAGGAAGGATTTAAAGCTACATCTGCCATAAGGCCAATAATATCTTCACTGTATTTACTTAAACCACTGGCATAAGCGTTAGTTGCGCCTGTGAATAAAGTAGCTCCAATAAAGTCAACTTCTTTATCTAATTGCTCTTTCGTGCGATTAGCTGTTCCGTTGCGCATTAAGCTTCCCGCTAGACTAATATAACCTGCTTTGTCACCTTCTAAAAAGGGATCACGATCAACTACGAGGCTAAAAGATACGCGGGGAAGTTTGTCGTTTTTTACGACGATAATTTTAAGACCATTGTCAAGGGTGTAAGTTTTAAACTCTCCCAGTTCAATTTCTTTGGCGGGAGCTGGTTTTGGCCTAATGCTGCGATCTACTTGGGCAAATCCCGATACAGTAATGAGCAGGATTAGTAGGCTTGCTAGTATTCTTTTCATATTATTTTATGCTTTTACTGTGCGTTTTTTGGTAAGTATTTTAAAACAACCCGGTTTTCAGGTTTTAGATATTTCGCTGCTATTTCTTGCATGTATTCGGCAGAAATTTCGCGGTAGTTTTTAATCTCAGTATTGATAAGATTAGCATCTCCTAAGTATACGTGATTATCGGCTAAACTTTCGGCAATACCTGCTACGCGGCCATTTCGAGAAACGAAGTCGTTTTCAATCTGGTTTTGGATTTTAGCATAATCTTCCTCTGAAATTCCGTCATTAATTAATTTGTTTACCTCATCGTCTATGGCTTGTACAAAGTCATTTAATTCGGTATCCGGATTAGCTAAACCAAAGGCAATAAATAAACCGGCGTTTTCTAATGAATAATTGAAGGCTTGCACTACTACACCTAATTGCTTTTCATCCACAATAGATTTGTAAAGCATAGAGCTTTGGCCATCGGCTAGTACAGTAGAAATCATATCCATCGCATAGGCTTCTTTCGTTCCTCTTTCTGGGCAACGGTAACCGATGAAAACACCCGGTAATTGAATGTTGTCGTAAATCGTGTCTACTACTTCGCCGCTTAAAGGCGCTGGTTTCTCGGTAGGACGAGGAATTTCTTTGGTGCCTTTTGGAATAGTGGAGAAGTATTTATTGATCCATTCTTTAGCTTGCTTGATATCTATATCACCTGCAATTGAAAGAGTAGCGTTATTAGGAACATAAAAGGTGGAATAGAAATCTTTAAAATCAGCTTCTTCCGCCGCGTTTAAGTCTTCCATCGTTCCAATGGGAGATATTTCGTAGTAACTCCCCTTAAAGGCAGTACCAAACATTTTTTCTTGGAAAGAACCGTAAGGTTGGTTGTCTATATTTAAGCGTTTTTCTTCTTTTACTACTTCACGCTGGGTGTTAACGCCTTCGATATCTACTTTGGCTTGCAACATGCGCTCACTTTCTAACCATAAACCCAACTCCAATTGATTAGAAGGAAGGATTTCGAAATAATAGGTACGATCGAAAGTAGTGCTGGCATTTAAAGCACCACCATTGGCCGAAACAATTTTCATGTATTCTCCGCGCTCTATATTGGGCGAGCCTTCGAACATCAAATGCTCAAAAAAGTGCGCAAAACCTGAACGTCCTGGCTTTTCGTTTTTACTACCTACATGGTACAGAACCGATACCGCAACTATAGGCGTACTGTGGTCTTCGTGAAGAATAACGTGTAAACCATTATCAAGGTCGTATTCTTCGAATTCTATTTTGCTCTGGGCCATCGCGCTTCCTACTATGGATGCTAAGAAGAGGCTGAGAATTTTTTTGTGCATAAGATTTATCTTGCTTTAAATTAAATCCGCTGCAATTTTAAGATATAAAATTTGAAATAGGTTACTTAAGTCGGGGTTTCCGCTAGTTTTTTGGCTTGTTTTATTGTTAATGTTTTGTGAAATCCTTTGCAAGAATCCCTATTTTGCAGCGGCTTATCTCCTGCAGGAGTAGACTAGGGATAAATTTTTAGCCAGTATGACTAGATTAAAAGGATATTGTTGTAAATTTGCAGCCCTAAAAATAAGTATATGTTCGCCATAGTAGAGATAGCAGGGCATCAGTACAAAGTACAAAAAGATCAACGTATCTACGTTAATCGTCTGCAAGCTGAAGAAGGAGAGACTCTTTCTTTCGATAAAGTAATGCTTACAGACAATAACGGTAAGGTAGAAGTTGGCGCCCCGGTTATAGCAGGCATCAAAGTAGATGCTAAAGTAGTTCAGCACCTTAGAGCAGACAAGGTGTTAATCTTTAAAAAGAAAAGACGTAAAGGTCATCAGAAGATGAACGGTCACCGTCAGTACATTTCGCAAATCGAAATTACGGCAATAGGATAGTTAAAGAATCTGGTAATCATAATCTAAAAAATTTTAAGCCATGGCTCATAAGAAAGGTGTCGGTAGTTCTAGAAACGGACGTGAATCAGAAAGTAAAAGATTAGGTGTTAAAATTTTCGGCGGTCAAGCAGCTATCGCAGGAAACATTATCGTGCGTCAGCGCGGTACTCGCCATAATCCTGGTACTAATGTAGGAATGGGAAAAGATCATACTCTTTTCGCTCTTACAGATGGTAAAGTTGTATTTCGTAAGAAAGCAAACAATAAATCATACGTTTCAGTAGATCCTACTGCGTAGATTTATTCTTTATAAATATATACCCCTTATCGATTTTTCGGTAAGGGGTTTTTTTGCTTAAAGCCTGATTCTGATGTATAATCAGGTCTAAGGCCCCATGTAAATAGTAGGTTTTAGCCAAATTAGTGTAGTTATAGTGAAGCACAAAGGCCTCAAAAACTACCATTGGAAGAGGCTTACAAGTATTTTTCCTTTAAAAGTGAAAATCGTGCATCTAGCTTAATTTTCTGCGGTCCACCACAACTCAATTCTTCAAATTAGTATTTTCCCTCTATTGAAAATCTGAAGCTGAAATTTTTGACCGAACTAAGCTTTAAAAATACGGCGCGAAGTAGTCATCTGCTTTATTCATTGATTAACTTCGCCCTTCCTAAAAAATAGAATTACTATGCTCCAAATTTCTTACCTCCGCGATAACGGCGAAGAGGCCATTGCAGGTCTTAAAAAGAGAGGTATTAATGCAGAACAAAATATTAAAGACATTCTTAATCTTGATCAACAAAGACGACAAGCACAGAATGATTTGGATCAATGCCTGGCCGAGGCCAATAAAATAAGCAAAACCATTGGTGGCTTATTTAAGGAAGGCAAACGTGCTGAGGCTGATGTGCTGAAAGAGCGTTCTGCTGAATTGAAAGAACAAACTAAAGACTTGCAAGCGCAGGAGGAACAATTGCGTCACGCGCTCGATGAGCTCTTAGTGCAATTACCCAACGTTCCTTTTCATTTAGTGCCTGCGGGCAAATCGGCCGACGATAATGAAGAAATTGCTCGTGTTGGTGAAATCAAAGATCTAGGTGAAGATGCTAAACCGCATTGGGAGATAGCGGAAGAAAAGAAACTAATTCGTTTCGATCTAGGCGTGAAAATTACCGGAGCAGGCTTTCCTGTATATCAAGGGAAAGGCGCACGTTTACAAAGAGCCCTTATTAACTTTTTCCTCGAGGAAAATAGAAATGCAGGATACGAAGAGTATCAACCGCCACTTTTTGTAAACGAAGCTTCTGCTTACGGTACAGGGCAATTGCCCGACAAGGAAGGGCAAATGTATTATATGCCCGAAGATAATTTGTATGCTATTCCAACCGCTGAAGTTCCTATCACCAACATCTTTAGAGATGAGATTTTAGAATTGGAGGACTTACCACTAAAAGCCACGGCCTATAGTGCTTGCTTCCGCAGAGAAGCGGGAAGTTATGGAAAGGACGTAAGAGGTTTAAATCGCTTACATCAATTTGATAAAGTGGAAATCGTTTGCCTGAGCTTACCCGAAAAAAGCTTCGAAATTTTAGAGGGGATGGTGGAGCACATTGCCGGCTTATTGAAAAAGCTGGAATTACCTTACCGTATTTTACGCTTATGCGGAGGGGATATGGGTTTTACTTCAGCAATGACCTACGATTTTGAGGTTTGGTCGGCTGCGCAAAAGCGCTGGTTAGAAGTGAGTTCAGTGTCTAATTTCCAAACTTTCCAAACAAATAGAATGAAAATTCGTTACCGTGGAGAGGATAAGAAAACCCATCTGGCCCACAGCTTAAATGGAAGTGCACTGGCATTACCGCGCATTGTGGCGGCCTTGTTGGAAAATCACCAAGAAGGCGGCGTTGTTCATGTTCCAGAAGCTTTACAGTCATTTACTGGTTTTAAAACGATCTAAAAATTTCACCCAATGAAATACGCATTTAGTATAGTCATCTTGGCGCTAAGCCTAATGGCCTGCAATGGCCCAGCGGAAGTTTATAAGGACAAAATTGTTGTAGTTGATAGTCTTTTAGTAGAACTCGAAAGCCATCAAGCGCGTTATAATTTAATCGATAGCACGGCGATAAATGCTCAAATTGGGGAAATTGAAGGATTAAATAAGATCTTGCATGGTCCGAAAGTAAATCAGGACGATAAAGAGTTTTGGACCACAAAACTGGCCCCCTTCGAATTGGTTATAACGCCCTACCAAAAGTATCTGCGTGATAAAGCGAAAATTGAAAAGCAGTTAACCTACACGCGTTCTCAGTTACTTTCATTGCGTAAAAGTTTAAAAGAGGAAGTGCTTGATACTGCTACTGCGAGTAAGTATTTATTAGATGAGCAGAAGGCTATGGGTGATATTTATATGCTGTTAATTAAGCGAATCGAACCTACTATTAAGGCGCAATCTATTTGGGATACTAGCGCTCAAAAATACCAAGCACTGGCCGATAGTATTTCCGCTATAAGTATTAACGAATAAGCTTTTGAATAAATTCCTCCATATCATTTTCTTCTTCTTCCTTTACCTTTCGGTAGATGCGCAAGAACTTGATAGAGCGGCTCAACCAACCAATAGCGATTTGCAAATTGCTGGTCAGTACTTTAAGCAGGAGGAATATTTAAAAGCCCTCGATTTTTTAAAAGATCTTCTGGAGAATAGTCGCAATATTCAGGCCTATGAAATGGGCTTAACCTGCTACCTAGCTTTGGAAGACTATGATAATGCCATCGACTTAGCTAAGGATTGGTCAAAACGGATTCCCGGCCAAAAAAATCGTTTTGATGTGGATGAACTGTCGGTTTATCTCCTTACCAAAGAAGAGCGCAAGGCAGAACGCAAATTTGAGAATATCCTTGAACTAATTACCAAACAGCCTAATCAGGCTTATTTTTATGGCAAAGCTTTGCAGGATAAAGGTTATCCCAAGATGGCCTTACAAGCCTATGAAGAGGCATTAAAGAAAGAGTCGCGCTTAAACTTCGATTATCAAATGGCGCAGCTCTATGGTGAACTGGGCGATATTAAAAAGATGTATGATAATTACATCGCTATGGTAGAGCGCACCCCGGGTTACCTGCCCACCATAAAAATGTTTCTCGCGCAAGGTATTTCAGCCGATAATCCTGATGATGAAAATACCCTTTATCTCAAGGAAGAGTTAATTAAAAAGATTCAAGCAGGCGGAGCGCCACAATTAAATGAATTGTTAATTCATGTATTCACACAAGAGAACAATTTTAGAGGCGCCTTTCTGCAATTAAAGGCTCTTGATCGTCGCAATGCCATCGCTCCCGGTCAGTTAAACAGCTTGGCGAAAATTGCATTCAATGCCGAAGAGTATACTCTAGCGGCTAGCATCTACCAATACGTCATGGAGAAAGGCGAAGCGGATGGTTTTTATCAAGGAGCTGTACTTGGTCACCTTTCTGCACGCAAAGCGGAGCAAAGCCAAAAAGCCGAAACGGAGCCTAAAGACTGGGCCAGCCTAGCCGAAGAATACGAAAAGTATCGCCTTGCCTTCAATGGTGATCCTTACCAAGGAGAAGTTATATTGGGCTTGGCAGATATTTATGCCTACCGCTTAAATCAGCAAGATACGGCCGCGCAAATTTTGCAAGGAATGTTTTCCAAAGGATTTCTTGGTCCCGAAGATATTGCTCGGGGGCAAATCGCTTATGCAGATTTGTTACTCTACCAGGGAAAGCGTTGGGATGCGATTATCTACTATCGCAAAGCAGAGAAACTTTTGGAACGCTCTCCCATTGGTCAGGAAGCTAAATTTAAACGTGCGAAAGCAGCTTATTACGTAGGGGATTTTCAATGGTCGCAGGGGATTTTTAAAATTTTAAAAGAATCAACCTCCAAGCTAATTGCTAATGATGCGATGCAGTATTCCTTACTGATTACCGACAATATGGCTTTAGATTCTACTACCGAAGCATTGGAAACCTACGCTAAAGCAGATTTACTTTTTTACCGTGAGAAATTAGATTCGGCCTTGTATTATCTAGCTTTATTCGACGTGGCATTTCCAGAGCATCCAATTTTAGATGAAGCCTTATTAATGAAAGGCGACATTTACTTTCAGCAAAAGAATTTTACCGAAGCCGAAAAGGCCTGGGAAAAAATTGTGGCAGATCATAGCAAAGAAATTTTAGCAGATGATGCCCTTTATCGCTTAGCTAATTTGCAGATAAATCAGTATGCGAACAGCGAAAAGGCAATGGAATATTTCGAGAAAATCTTTATTGAGTATAGCGACAGTTTCTTTGCTGCAGAGGCGCGCGATAGCTACCGAAATTTACGCGGCGACCAATTAAATTAGTCTATGTATATCTATAATGTTACGGTAAATATTGAAGCCGACGTGCACGATGAGTGGTTGAAATGGATGAAGGAAGTTCATATTCCCGATGTATTATCAACCGGTCTTTTTTTAGATAATCGTCTTTGCCAAGTAATGGTGGAAGAGGAGCAAGGAATTACTTATTCCATTCAATATCGCGTGCGCGACCTAGAAACTTTAGAACTTTACCGCGAAGTATATGCCCCTAAATTACAGGCGGAGCACGGGGCTAAGTTTCAAAATAAGTTTGTGGCCTTCCGTACCATTCTGCGCATCGACCACGAACTAGAGGCAGGCAGTGGGCAATGATGGACAACATATTTATGACTTAAACGAGGCACGCGAGAAAATTCGTTCCTTTTGTTTGTACCGCGAACGCAGCCAGCAGGAATGTCGCGATAAGCTCTATACCTATGGCTTTAATAGCGATACCATCGAAACTCTCCTAAGCGAGTTAATTCAAGAACGATTTGTTGACGAAGAGCGTTTTGCTAGGGCTTTCGTTAGAGGAAAGTACTCTATTAAAAAATGGGGTCGCTATAAAATTAAGCAAGCCCTATATCCGCATTCACTGAGCGATTATGTCTTAAAAAAGGCTTTCACCGAAATTGAACCCGAGAAATACTGGTCTAACTTAATGCATGTCTGCGAAAAGCGCTGGCCCTTAACCAAAGGCAAAGACGAATATCTGCGCAAGCAAAAACTGCGGGCTTATTTACAAGCTAGAGGTTATGAAGCTGACTTGGTGCAGGAGGCAATGCGGGAGTTTTTTGAGGGGTAGATTATAGCGGTTTGATAATTTGCCAAATCGATTATTGTGAAAACTACCAAAGGGCTGAAAGGGGGCTCCGCTTTCAGTGGAAATAACTAAACCATAAATCTCTTTATTGTTTTTAAGGCAGCCGTTTTGTCTTTTTGCCAATAGCGAAAATTTAAGGGAAGACTTTTAATGCCTATTCGCGCTAAGGTTTTGTAGCGTTCTATTGGAAGGGCTTCTTTGAACATGCCTGGATAGCCTATGAGATCAATAAAATAGCTTTTACTGCCTTTGGTGATTAAGATATCAAGTAAACTACCTGCCAAAGGATAGCCGCAGTGAATCTGATAATCCTTAATTTTAGCTAAACTAGCCACAACTTCTCGCTGGAAATTATCGAGTTCTGGCTCATCTTGGCTGCTTTGTGAAAATGCCCGAATGAAGCTGAAATATTGGTATAAGAGCGAATCTTGTTTGAGATGCGCATCTGACACCGATTTGAAAATGTATTGAAAGGACTTAGCTCGGGTGATAGCGACATTCAAAACCTCGGCTTGATTAGCATGCACAAAGGCAGATGGGTGAGTAGTGTTGCTTAGGCAGAAGGAAATGAAAATGATTTCTCTTTCCGAACCCTGAAAATTATAGGGTGTGCCACAGAGTAGATCAAACTTTTTAAATTGCTCCAAGCTGAAACGTTCCTTCAAAAGTGCGTTGATGTATTTTACTTGACTGTTGAAAGGAGAGATTATACCAATCGAAGGTGCGACTTTCTCCGCTGAATACTCCTCCATCAGCAAGGCTAATTTTTCCAATAGTGTATCAGCCTCAATCTGATTAACACCTTTCTCATCTCTAAAGCCATTCAGTTCAATAAGCTCAATCTGCTTGTTTTTGCTGTGCTTAGGTGTTGATTTTAATACCGCTAGTTGCCCATCGTAAAATTGCTGATTGCTAAATTCAATTAGAGAAGGAGTAGACCGGTAATGTTCTCGTAAAAAGCTTACTTGCTCTTGGTTTTGGACTTTGGAGATATATAAATCAAGGATGCTGCGGTTGCGGTAATCAAAAATAGCATCCTTGGGTAAATTGTAGTTCTTACGCAGATTTTCTTGCTGGGCGCCAGATACGAATGAATAATGCTTGAGCTGATTAGGATCGCCAACAATAATGGACCGTTTGGCTCGATAAAGGGCAGGTAGAGCAGACGCAATATCACACTGCGTGGCTTCATCAATTATCACTAAATCAAACAAATCGGCCTCTAAGGGAAGAATAGAGTTTAAGTCGGATAAATGTGCCAGCCAAATGGGAAAGACTTTTAAGATGTTAGACTGCTGAACATCTTCCATTATCTCCTTCTGTCGGGTAAAGCTTGCGGAATCTAAGGCATCGTAAAAAAGAGATAAATCTTTGCGAAAGGTCCTTACATTTTTATTGATGTTAGATTGGACCTTCTTTTTTAAGTACGAATTGATTTCTTTTTCTAACTGTTGCGTGGTGCTTTCGATAGCTTCAAATAGGTCCCATATTTTATTACTATCATAAAGCGTGGTGCTTAAATAAAACTTACGCCACTTTTCGACAAGGTTTAAATTATCACTAAAGCCTAAGTCGGATAAGGATAATTCTTTTTCAATTAAAGCTTCAAACTTGTTCTCTAAGGAAGAAAGCTTGTTAAAGAGTTCAGAAACTCGTACTTCATTAGAGCCAAGAACTTCTCTTTCAGAAATGCCGCTTAAGTACCTTCTTAGCTTAGCGCTTAAGCTTAGCTTGTATCGGGCTCCTGTGGTATGGACGAGGTAGTCTTTTAACTTGTACTCATTCTCTATCATTGTGCGGATGACTTCAACCGCTTGTTTAGTTTTAGAAACCACTAAAACCGACTGATTTTTAAGAACCGCATCGGCAATAATAGTAGTGATGGTATACGATTTTCCTGTGCCAGGCGGACCAATAATTACAGAGTTGTCAAATTGATGGGCATTTTGTAAAGCTTTGTACTGGTCGGTGTTTAAGCGCGATTTCAAAAAACTTGTGGCTGAGGAATGACGAGTATGACCATCAGATAGAAGAGCTTTAAGTCCATGGTTAAAGCTCGATTTCAGCGCCATTTGGCTTAGGTCGCTAATAACCTTTAGTGAAGACTCTGATTTTTCAATTAATATGGTTCCCGCCGCAGGGACGATTTTAAATTCACCCTCCTGGTAAGTGGTTTCACTTAGGTGTTTGCGAATTTTCAGGGCCGACCAGACCTCGGGGAAAAGTAAGATTTCATCGGAGTCGAGGCTGGGGAAATACTTTTCAAAAAGGCTTTTTAAAGCAATTAAATTGCTTCGATCTTCACTAATACGCTCGCTTAATTCCTCAAAAAACTGATCCTTATTAGCGGCATCACTCTTAGGGTCTAGCTTGGCTATTACTGCTCTGTTTAAAACAAAAGAACTCCTGTCAACATCAAGGTAGTGCTCATCATCTATATTTTGGATGGTCGCGGGAAAAAGAATCAGTGGAGCACAAACTCTTTTGTCCTTAACAAAAGCATTATCACTTTTTCCTAAAATGAAAAAGCAGCCGTAAAATAACTTTTTTTCAAGCTTGTAAAGTTCTACTTCTTTGGCAAGATCTTCCGCTTTTTTATTGGGATAGGGAATAATTGGAAGTTCTTCATGAATGAGCTCCTCATTCCCTGAAGCGAACCATTTGAAGTGATATTTCTGGGCTAATATATTATCAACTTTAAACTCTTTATAGTCGAGTTTGTAGCATTCCTTATAGTAACTGTAAAACTCCTCCGCAGTGTAACTCACCTAGTAAATTTTATTCTAAATTCATTTCTCAGTGATAATCCGAGGAGATATCTAAAACATTAATAACTATTCGTCATCTGTGCGTCAATTACCAGCGTATAATCCGCATGACCCGCGCTTTCGCTTGATAGACTATCCACGCTATCTTGAATTTGAGTGCTAATAGTTTTAACTTTTAGCCTTTTCTTCTCGTCCTTTAAATACCATTGAATTCCTTCAAAATCTTTCGAGTGGTAGTCGCCGTTAAAGTGCAATAAAAGCTCGCCGCGTTTACGATTTTCTAAAATAGAAAAGGCCATGGTTGCATCCTTAATGGCTTGCGCTTTGGGTAAGTTTTCGCCGCCGTGGCCGCCCATCATTTCTAACATTGCTTTGTAGCCAGGAAGTTCGGCATCATAAGCGACTGGTAATTTAGCAATCCAGTTTTTTTCTTCATCACTTAAAGTATCCAAGCTTTCAAAGCCGCCTTTAAAAGCCATACGGGCGTATTTACGGGGTGTATTGGTAGCAATAAATTCGACTTGTTTCTCTTTCGCGAAATCCACCAGGTGTTTGTAGTCGGTTTCATAATTCGGCCATAAGCGCGCCAAGCTGTCTAAGGCGGCAGCATCAATGCTATCTTGTAAATAAAGATTCAGCTCATCCTGATTATCACGTTCGAACATTTCCGCGCCGAGCTTAAGCTTGTTATTTTTTTCATAAAGGGCTGCCGCAAGTTCAAATTGGAGCCAGTGGCAGATTGGATTGTTATGCAGTTCTCCAAATAATACCACCTCGGCTTCGCTTAATTCATTCGCCATCTGCTGGAAAGAAATGGCTTCTCCCGCGGCATTATAAATTTGGTAAGCTCTTAAATCTTGGGCTTGAAGGCCGCCAATGGAAAGTAGAACGAATAGTAGTATTCTCATTTAATCTGTAGTTTTTGAAAAGCTGTACCCTGTGGGCTAGTAAAAATTAATTGGTAAATACCGGCCGCTAAATGGTTTAGTCTAATGTTTTTCTCGCTTTCGCTAGATTGGTAACTAGCCACTTCCTGACCATTAATATTTATTATTTCAAGAGTCCAAGACGCGCTTTTTGAGCTAACCTTTAGTTCATCAGAAGCAGGATTTGGGAAAATAGAAAAGCTTGGATGGCTAATTTCTGGGGAAGAAAGAAAACAGGCACTTACACTCATATCTAGCGCAAGACTGTCGATAATGGCATAGAGAAGATCGCCGGGACAAGCGGTTCCCTTGGGGCAGCCAACCGTGGCGGAATTGGCATCGCGATGAGCGGATAAATGTTTTAAAACTAAATTGGAAGTGCTGTGTAAACTGCTATCTGCAATATCGATATTATGCTGGCAGGCTTCCCATAAAGCCAATTCTTTAAGACTGCTTAAAGCAAGAGGGTTAACCGTGTTGGTCATGTAATTTCCGATGACACAAATCCCTATGGTGCCGCCATTTAAACAACTGAAATGGGCTCCTAAATTACCAGAGCCCCTACCTTCGTAAACCACTCCGTTGGGATCAATGAGCCAGTTATAACCGATATCACTCCAACCATTGGTATTTACGTGTAAGTCCCAATAGTAGTTAACCACCCACTGATAATCATTATAATTCGTGAAGCCGGCCGAGTGGTGAATAATTAGGTGAGTAGGAAGGGTTGTGCTATAAACAGGTGGGGTGCAATCGTTATTCGGGCACCAGCAGCTGCGATCGCATTGGGGTGGTGCAGGACAAGCGCAAGTGCTAGTTTCGGCACCGCCAGAATTTATACCAAGGTTTTTTTTTTCTGATGGAGCGGCAAAAAAGCGCATTTCTAAATTGCCTTTAAAGGGCTGGTTTACTTTTATTTGCCAAGCTTCAATTTCTTCTTCGAAAGGTTCTAAAACAAAGGTTTGGCGCGAACTTTCTTCGCTATTATGCCCACTCTCTAGTTTTTCCCATTCCTGCCACTGACCGTTAACAGAGAAGCGTGCTTCCACTTCTAGGATCTCGAGATCTAGACTGTAGCCAGAGAGGCCTAAAAAACCGTATTCAAGACTATCGGGCCAATCTAATTCTTGGCTAAGCAAGCCTTCCTCACTAGCTTGAAAATCAGCATTGCTAAAGGTGAACGCAAGAGTACGCTTCTGGGCGCTAAGCCCAAACTGAAGCAGTAAGAAGCTAAGTATAAATATGTTTTTCAGCATAGGCTTCAAAGATAGCAAAGCAAATTAAGCTTATTGCTAGAGGAGAAAATAAAAAACCGCCGCCTTTCTATCGAAAGACGACGGCATCATTAACCATAAACTTTATCGTTAAGCGATCTTAGATAAAGAGAAGGTGGGTGTTTTCACCTGAGGCTTTATCGTAAAAATCACCTACTGTAATTACATCAGCAATTTCATCAACCAAATCTTCTCTTTTTAGATGGAACATATCCATGGCCAATTTACAAGCCCATAATTTTGCGCCACTGGCTTCAAGGATTTCGATGAACTCTCCCACGGGTGGGATGTCGAGTTTTTCCATTTCCTTTTTCATCATATTGGTGGCAAAAGATTCCATGCCTGGCAATCCGCCCAAGAGGGTCGGGATGTGCATTGCGGGATTACCAACAGTAGCTACATGGAGATGATCTATTTTCTTTTTTTGCACCGCTTCGAGGCCAAAAAAGGTAAAGAATATTTCCGCTTCTATTCCTTCCATTCTGGCGCCATTGGCCAGAATAAAGCAGGCGTAAACATTATCGATGGTGGCCTTAGAAAGGATCAACATCATCTTCTTTACTTTAGCAGGCTCCACTTTTACTGCGCTTTGTTCTAATTCTTGCGTTTCCATGATTGTCTTTTTTAAAGGTTAAATGCAGCTAGCAGGCTTAGGGATTCCGGCAATACGGCTAGCTTTTTTCAGCGGTCCACCAGGAAATAAGGCATAAAAACCTTTAATGTCAACAATACCGCTTTTTCCAACTTTACGGATGGTTAAAGGAACCTCTTGTTTGTGCTGATTTTATAAGTACTCTAGCACGGGCCAATGTTCTTCACCTAATTCAACTCCTTCCTCGGCGGCTAGAGCTGCGGCTACTTCACGACTCCATTCGTTGAGGTCGGTTAGGTATCCTTGTTCGTTTAATTTTACTTGTTTTCCGGCAATTGTAGTTTCCATGATTTTTATTTTTTATGATTGTACTTCTTCGAAATTTTTTCCAGCCTCACTCATTTTAGAGGGAACAAAAGGTATATGTCGGCCAGTGATTAACATATTCCAATACACCCATTTAAAGGCTAATTTCCCCATGTGATTCATACGACTTTCTTTAAGCAAGGTTAATGGTCCTATGGCAGGAAAAGGGAAGGTGCCAGAAACGGGTTGATGCGTATAATTGAAGTCGATAAGGAGGGCTTTGCCATGACCTGTCTCCACAAAACAGTTGGCGTGTCCGTCAAATTCATCTTTTAATTCACGTCCTTCGATAAAGCGTTTTACATTTTCCATTAGAATTTCGCCTTCAAAATGTGCTACAGAACCGGCTTTGGAAGCGGGAATATTGGTAGCATCGCCAATACAAAAGATATTGTCTTTTACTTTCGATTGCAGCGTTCCTTTATGCGTGGGAACAAAGTTTAATTCGTCTCCAAATCCAGAACGTTCAACGTATTCTGCACCTTTATTTGTGGGAACGGTAACTAAGAGGTCGTAGCTAACTTCCTTGCCTTCGTAATCGATGAGTTTTTTCGCATCCCCATCAATTTCCATTACATTAAAATTAGGTACCACTTCAATGCCTTTGTCTTTTAAAAGGTGGCCTAATTGATCACTGGCAACGGGCTTGGTGAAAGCTCCGTCCATGGGTGTTACAAAAGTGATTTTCACCTTGTCGCTCATGCCGCGCTCGTGAAAATAAGACTCTGCTAAAAAAGCGAATTCTAAAGGCGCAACTGGGCATTTAATCGGCATTTCAGTGATATGCACCACTAAGTGTCCGCCGTTCCATTCTTCTAAAGCTCGGTGTAATTTCACCGCTCCGTTTAGGGTATAGAAATCGAAAATTGATTTATGCCAATGTGGGCCAGCCATGCCAGGCGTTTCCTCAGGAGCAATGTCAGTACCCGTAGCGATTATTAATAAATCGTATGGAATGGCTTCACCGTCTTCTAGGTGAACTAAGTCTTTATCCTTATCTACATTTAGAATGGGTTTTTGGATGTACTTGGCTCGAGAAGGAAGGAATTTCTTCACCGGTTTTACAATATCACTTTCGGTATAAGTACCAAAAGGAATAAATAGGTATCCTGGTTGATAGTGGTGTATTTTTCTTTGGTCTATAATGGTGATGTCCCACTCTTTAGAGAGAGTCTTCGCAAGGTGATTGCTCATCATGGTTCCTGCGGTCCCTGCTCCTAGTATTACTAAATGTTTCATGGTTTATGATTTCTTTAGCTAAAGTAGTTCAGATTGGTAGGTTCAAATATGACAATTGTTAGCTTTTGGACTTGAGTGACATAAGTCGCACAAGGGGTGCGAAACAAAAAAAGCCTCCAGATTCTGGAGGCTTTTTTTAAACTGAGTTTGATGAAAATCAGTTCTCAGATCTTTTTAACTAGAGTATTTTAGTCTACCCAGTCGGCAATAAAAAGGTTGGTATTTCTCGTGCCGCCATTATTGCGGTTAGATGAGAAAATAAGTTTCTTTCCATCTGGGCTAAACATGGGGAAAGCATCGAATTGCTCATCGAAGGTGATTTGTTCCAAGCCACTACCATCAATATTTATCATAAATAGGTTAAAAGGATAACCTCTTCTCGACTTATGATTGGAAGAGAAAATAATTTTTTGGCCAGAAGGATGAAAGAATGGCGCCCAATTGGCATTGCCTAAGTCGGTAACTTTGGTTAGTTCACTCCCATCAATATTGCAAACATAAAGTTCCATATCTGAAGGTTTTACCAAACCACGCGCTAATAATTCTTTGTATTCAGCCACATCTTCTTCGCTTTCAGGGCGAGAAGCTCTAAATACAAGTTTAGTACCATCAGGTGAAAAGAAGGCACCGCCATCATAGCCTAAACCTTTGGTAACTTGCTTCTTATCAGATCCGTCCATGTTCATGGTCCACAGTTCTAAATCGCCCGAGCGGGTAGAGGTGAATACAATCTTGTCTCCTTTGGGAGAAACGGTTGGCTCGGCATCGTAACCAGGTTCGGTGGTTAAGGTATCAATGATATTGCCTTTTAAATCAGCCACGAAAATGTCGAAGTCTTCATAAATCGGCCAAACATATCCTTCTTCTTTTCCGGGTTCTGGCGGGCAAGCCTCGCCCCCTAGATGCGTGCTACTGTAAATTATAGTGGTATCGCCTGGTAGGAAATAGCTGCAAGTTGTCCGCCCTAAACCGGTACTTAGCATTTTTGGGGTATTGCTAATTAGGTCATCATTTTCGATATTGAAATAGAAGATTTGATCACAATCAACGCCCCATTCGCTGTAATTACTTTGGAAAACCGCCATGCTATTGTCAAAGCTAAAATAAGCTTCAGCATTATCGCCACCATTGGTTAGCATACGAATATTGGCAAGGTGCTTTTCGCCTTCATAGGCTAGTTTTACGATGCTGCTGTCGGTACTTTCATTTTGAACCGCATTTTCATCAGAATTGGCATCGGCCGGCGAGCCATTGTTACAAGCTACAATTACGCTTGAAGCCAAAAGGCTTAGAAGGAGTTTTCTTCTCATTTTGCTGATTTTTTTTGAGGAACGGGGTCATAACCATGCGTTCCCCAAGGGTGACATTTAGATAATCTTTTTATTCCTAACCAGGTGCCTTTTAAGGGCCCCCAAATCGTTATTGCTTCTACCGTGTACTCGCTGCAAGTTGGGTGATGTCGGCAGCTTCCAGGTGTAAGCGGTGATATTGCATATTGATAAAACCTTACCAATACGATAAAGGGAAAACTTAGTATTTTTTTAAGGGTGTTCACCTTAAAGACTAATACTATAAGTACTGCCGTCTTTACCGTCTTTAACTTCAATTCCTGCGTCGGCAAGTTTGTCGCGTATAGCATCGCTTAAGCTAAAATCGCGATCGGCACGAGCTTGTTTGCGGAGGTCTAAGAGGATGTTAATAACATCATCTAGCTTTTGACCACTGCCTTGTGCCCCAATATCTTCTAGTCCTAAGACGTCGAAAATAAAGGCCCGCATGCTTTCTTGTAAAAGCGTAAAATCACTAGCACTTAAAGGTGCCTTATGTTCCCAGCTATTAATAGTGCGAGTCGCTTCAAATAATTGCGAAATTAAAATGGGGCTATTGAAATCATCGTTCATCGCCGCATAGCAAGCCTTGTTCCATTCTGCCACCTTAAAATCACTGATGCTTTCCGCAGATGGCTCTAAACTAGCAAGTTTACGATAAGCCGCCATTAATCGGTGGTAGCCTTTTTCCGCCGCTAATAATGCGTCGCTACTAAAATCAAGCTGCGAGCCATAATGGGCTTGCAACATAAAGAAGCGCGCGATGGTGGGGGCAAAGCCTTTCTCTAATTTGTCGGTTTCGCCGGTAAAAAGCTCATGCGGTAATAAAGTATTACCCGTGCTTTTGCTCATCCTTTGTCCGTTGAGAGTGAGCATATTGCCATGCATCCAATAACGCGGGCCTTCACTGCCCGTGCTAGCCTTATTTTGGGCTATTTCACATTCGTGATGGGGGAATTTTAAATCCATTCCGCCGCCGTGAATATCGAACTCATCTCCTAAATATTTAGTGCTCATCACCGAGCATTCTAAATGCCAGCCGGGGAAGCCAATCCCCCAAGGTGAGTTCCAACGCATAATATGACTGGGTGAGGCTTTTTTCCAAATGGCGAAATCAAGGGGGCTTTCTTTTTCGGATTGCGCATCTAATTCACGCGTTCCACTTATTAGCTCTTCAATCTTTCGTCCCGATAGCTTGCCGTAGTCGTTGGATTCGTTGTATTTCGTTACATCAAAATAAACCGAACCGTTTTTCTCATAAGCAAAACCTTCGTCGATAATCTTTTGGATCATGTCGATTTGCTCGACAATATGACCGGTAGCGGTAGGTTCGATGGTAGGAGGAAAAGCGTTGAACTGTGACATTACCCCGTGGAAACCCAAGGTGTATTTTTGCACAATTTCCATCGGCTCCAGCTGCTCTAAGCGGGCGCGCTGGCTTATTTTATCTTCTCCTTCGTCGGCATCGTTTTCTAGGTGACCCGCATCAGTAATGTTTCTCACATAGCGCACCTTATAGCCCAAATGCGTAAGGTAGCGGTATACTAAGTCGAAAGAAATAAAAGTTCGGCAATTACCCAAATGCACGTCGCTGTAAACTGTTGGACCACAAACATATAGTCCTAAGTTAGGAGCGTTGAGTGCGGTGAATAACTCTTTTTTCCTTGAAATGGAATTGCTGATGTATAAGTCGTTTTCCTCGTAAAGTGCCATGGAAATTAAAATTACAATTAGGCCCCGAAATGGGTGTCTAGATTGATATAATCGAGAAAGTCTCTCTTTTTTTCTTCGTCTTTAAAAGCACCACCAAACTCGGCGGTAACCGTGCTGCTTTCGATATCGCGAATACCGCGAGAATTTACGCAAAGGTGTTTGGCGTCCATTACACAAGCCACATCTTCAGTGCCTAAAGCATCTTGTAAGGCCGCTACAATTTGTTTGGTTAAACGCTCTTGTACCTGTGGTCTTTTCGCATAATAATCTACAATGCGGTTCATTTTGCTAAGACCAATAACATTGCCTTTTGAAATATAGGCCACATGTGCCCTTCCCACAATGGGTAAAAAGTGATGTTCGCAGGTAGAGTAAACGACTATGTTTTTCTCTACTAGCATTTCGCCATATTGGTATTTGTTGCTGAAAGTGCTAGCACTAGGCTTGCGGTCGGGATGTAAGCCACCAAATATTTCGTTAACAAACATTTTTGCCACTCTCTTTGGGGTTCCCGCAAGGCTATCATCGCTTAGGTCTAAACCTAAGGTATCCATTATTTGACGGAAGTTTTCCTGGATACTAGCAATCTTTTCTTCGTTCGAAAGAGCAAAAGCGTCTTTCTTTAGTGGCGTATCTAAATTACCGCTGGCAAAATGCATATCGCCTCTCTCGTCCTGAGAATCTATGTTATTATCTGTATTCACGTTCTATATCTTAGGGATTGAGCCTAATAATTTTAAGGCCGCAAAGGTAAGACAAAAAGTAAGGAAGGATGTTTACTTTGCTAGCTTTCCTAGTGATACAATTTTGGAATAATGACCGGCACTTTGCGCATCTGCCTTAGCGGAGAAAAAGGGCAATAAATACCCCAAAAAAAAGCCCTTCGATTTAATCAAAGGGCTTTGTAACACTGCTAAAAATGATGCTAGTTCATTTCGCCATCTAAATAAGGGGCACCGCTGTTGAGAAGTATGCGATAGAAATTAGAAAGTTCTTTTTCAATCTCTCTTATTTTAGTTTGCAAGGGTAGTTTTTCTTGGTTTAAGATGCGTACATTTTTGCGCTGTTCTCCCGTGGGAGAGGAGCTGGAAGCATAGCTATTCCAAACGGCACTGCTGAGGCGATCCATAAGTGATGGAGCGGTTTCGAACTGCAGTTCAGCTCTCAAAGCATCACCGTTTATTTGGCGATCTAAAAGGGCTAATTCAGTATCAATTTTTTGCAAATCATTTAAAATAGTAAGTGGGGCAGAAGGCGTGTTTCTCGCTAATGCTTTTAGTTCACTACAGCGCTTCTCTAATTTAGAATGAAGACTGTTGAGCGCAACCATTTCTCTGCGAATCGTTTCAATACTATCTTGGAAAGCCAGAAGCTTATCGTAGGACTCGGTTCCAAAAGTGTTGTTGTTTAACCAGTTTAATTTAAAGCTAGCCTTTTGGTTAAGCGGTAGTAAAGTGCCGTTATCGCTAATGAAAATTTCTACTTGATAATCGCCGGGCGCGGCGTAATTAGCGGCGGAAGCTTTGGTAATAGGGTCGCCTTTGCTGGAAGCAAAACTACGATTACCTAAGCGCCCATCCCAGTTATAGCGATGCACCCCCTTTTTCGGGCTGGCAGTAAAACGACGAACTTCGTTGTCTTCCGTATCTGAGATTACAAAAAGTAAATAGGACTTTTCTTCTTCTTTTTCTTTGCGATAGTCTTCTAAACTTGGGTAACTAATATCGGTCTTCGCCTTTTTAGCGTCACTTTCTTTTTTCTTTCGTTTAGCACTAATAGATTCGGGCAAATCTTTTAAATAAAGGGTGAAAACGGCACCGCGATCCGCGTTAGGAGCAGCGTAATAATTGGCGCCCATAAATCCATTTTTACCGTAGCCCAAGGGAGACGCTTCGAAAAATACTAAGGCAGGTTTAATAGGGAATAGGTAGCTGCTATTGTCGAAAGTGGCGGCACTGTACTCGCGCAATGGGCTATAATCGTCTAGCACATAAAAGCCTCTACCAAAAGTTGCTAGTACTAAGTCGTTTTCTCGACGTTGTATTTCTAAATCGCGCACGGCAATGGTAGGTAGGCCTGTTTTTAGTTCACGCCAAGATGCGCCAGAATTAGCACTGAAGTGTACTCCAAATTCAGTTCCGATAAAAAATAAATCTTTATTCACATGGTCTTGACGCATGGCAAATACAGAGCCTCTTTCCGGTAAATTGCTGCTGATATTGGTCCATGTTTTACCGCGATCGGCGCTTTTTAAGACATACGGTTTGAAGTCCCCATTTTTATGATTATTAAAAAGGGCATAAACCACATTAGCATCATATAAATCAGCTAAAACTTGGTTTACATAAGTATTGGCTGGTACGCCCGGGAAGGTGCTCACTTTTGTCCAGCTTTTACCTCCATCTTGACTAACTTGAATAAGGCCATCGTCGGTGCCTACATACAAAAGCCCTTCGATTAAAGGAGATTCATCCAGGGCAACGATATTACCATAAACGGAAGTAGACTGATCATAAGCAATGGCATCTATAGATTGAATTTCACCCATCACCTTTAAACTATGGCGATTAATTTGTTGACTTAAATCGGGAGAAATAACCGACCAATTGTTACCTCGATCTTCGCTGCGAAACACCTTATTGGCGGCAAAGTAAAGTCGTTTGTTATTGTGTGGGCTAATTAATAGCGGTGCGTCCCAGTTCCAGCGGTAGGCCTTTTCGCCATTGGCAGGTGTGGGTTTAATGCCAACACTTTCACCACTCTTCTTGTCGTATCTAACCAACCAGCCATATTGAGCTTGCGCGTAAACAATATTCGGGTTTGTAGGATCAACTTGACTTTCAAAGCCATCGCCGGTATTGGTTACAAACCAATCGGAATTTACAATGCCGCGCGAATTTATAGTTTGGCTCGGTCCGCCTAAGCTGAAATTATCTTGAGTACCGCCGTATACATTGTAAAAGGGGCGATCATTATCAAGAGCAACGCGATAAAATTGGGTTACCGGTAAGTTGGGTTTGAAATGCCAGTTTTCACCGTAGTCGTAGCTTTCGTAGAGTCCCCCATCGCAACCAGCTATTAATTGGCCCGGGTCGTTCGGATTAATCCATAAACAGTGATTATCTACGTGCTTGTTTTTTTCAGATACCCTATTCCAAGTTTTGCCACCGTCTTTGCTAATGTGCATATAGGTGTCCATGCTATAAATAACATCGGCATTGGTTGGATCTACAACAATCTCTACATAATAGTTTCCGCTGGTATTGTAATCATCTAATTTTTGAAAAGAAGCCCCGCGATCGTTGGATCGGTAAAAACCGTGACCTTCAACCATAGCGTAAACTCTGTCGGGCATTTGTGTGGGAATGGCAAGGGAAATCCTGCCTTTGTCGCCGGGTAAACCATTTTTTAGTTCTTGCCAAGTTTCTCCAGCGTCTTCACTTTTGTAGATGGCGCTTTCCGGACCGCCACTTACATAGGTCCAAACATGACGGCGTCTTTGATGAGCGGCTGCATAAAGAATGTCTGGGTTTCTTGGGTCGAAATGAATTTCGTTAAAACCCGTGTTTTCTGAAACTTCGAGCACTGCGTCCCAAGTTTCGCCACCATCGGTACTTTTGTATATTCCTCTTTCGCCGCCCGCACTCCACAAGGGACCGTAAGCAGCCACATAGACAATATTAGAATTGGTCGGATGAATCTTAATCATTCCGATATGCTCGGATTTTTTAAGACCTACGTTTTTCCAAGATTTACCACCGTCCTTACTTTTATATACCCCATCTCCGAAAGGGACAGAGCGTTGGTTGTTGTTTTCGCCAGTTCCCACCCACACAACATTGCTGTTACTTGGGTCAAGGCTTACGCAGCCGATAGAGTAGGAACTTTCACCATCGAAAAGAGGCTCATAGGTGATACCGTGATTTGTGGTTTTCCATAAGCCTCCACTGGCAACGCCAACGTAGTATTCATTAAAATTATTAGGATTTACGGCGATATCTGCAATTCTACCAGAGGTTAGTGCGGGTCCAATCTCGCGAAAGCTTAGGCCTTTTATGCTGGTTTTTGATAAGTCTGGTTCTTGTGCGGAAAGGCTGGAAACGAATCCAATAGCCAAGGCTAGTGCTGATCTTAACTTCATTTATTCATTCTCTTTTGAGGGGGTAATTTAAAGCGTAAAAATATCGCTTCGAATTTATCAAAATAAACTAAGCCACGGTTAGCTCTAGCTTTCTAAGTTTAAAATGCGTGATGGCTAGTAATAAAAAAACCTCTTGACTAATAAAAGACAAGAGGTTTATGGGAATTGGGTTTCCTTAGAATTTAAAACCTACTCCAAAAATTACATTGTGGTTTAGGCTGCTTACTGAAATGTCGTCAATTACCTCGAAGGAATCTCCGTTTTCGTCAAAACCACGGTAGCCAACTTGGGTAAAATCTTGTTGACTCTGAACATAAGTGATGTCGAAAGACCAAGGTCCGCGATTGTAACCAATACCGCCGCTAATACTAGTTAAGTCACGCGCGGTATTTTTTTGGTATTTAGATAAATAGGCACTTTCGTCTAGTCTATAGCCTGCTCTTAAAAAGTAAGATTGCAGCTTTAGTTCGGCACCGAAGGCAAAGGTTTCTCTTTCGGTGTTTAGTAAATCATTTAAAACAGGCTGAAAGTCATTGTTTAAAAGGCTTTCGTCGATATTGAAGCTTCTGTTATTCGTGTATAATCTATTGTCGCCCAATCCTTGCTTATGGTAATCTGCGCTAAGCACCAGTGTATTCCAAAGAACACCGCTAAGGCCTACTCTTATAATAGATGGGGTGCGTAAGCGATAGGCATAAAGGCCAGTTTCAAGAATATCGCTATTAATTAAGGTTCCTTGTCCTACTTCTGGTGCTTGGGTAAATTGTGCGCTAACATCAGTTTCGTAAAATTGATTTATGGTATACCAACTGGGACTTTCGTAAGAAAGACCTACCCTAATGTTTTTAAGGGGTTTAAAAATTAGTCCCAGTTTCATGTTGAAGCCGGTGGCATTCATATCATTGAGTCTGCGAAAAGTGTAATTGCTCGCACTGTAAGGCGGATTGCTCGAGTTTAGGAGATCTTCGGTGATAAACTCTTCTCGCCTGAAGTTTAAGGTAGGGAAGCCTAAAGAGAAGCCGTAATATAGTTTCGAACTTTTGTCTACTGCAAAAGCAATATTGGTTTCGTTAAAAGAGCCCCATTGATCTACGGAGTAATTTACATTGCTATTGCTAACCAATTCTCCGTTTATTAATTCGCCATAAGCATAGCCATTTTGCTGAATGTTTCCATTGCTGTCTGGCACTAAAAGAAAGGCTTGCCAAGCGGCATAAGCATCATTGCTAATAACATCTGGGTTTAAGCCCGCGGATTCATCGGCCCAATATTCTCCTAGGGTATATTCGTTGCCGAGGCCTGTGATATTAAATTCTCGGCTGAAATTAGCCAAACGGTTTACGTTTAAGGCAAGACTATAACGGGTGCTTTTGTCATCTCTAAAAACAAAGTTTAATCCGAAGTTTTGGAAGGAGGAACCTAAATCGTTATTCAGTTTGCTATTGCCATAGAAATTGCTCAGGCTCGCACTTTCGTTATTAACCCCAAAGCTAAAATTTATAGCACTAAAGTTATTTACTGCGCCACTGGCGGGGTTTATTCCTATGGCACTTGGGTCATTACCGAGAGAGGTAAAGGCGCCCCCCATTGCTGTAAATCGGGGGCTGCCGTTTAATCCTGTTTTATTGAAGAGGGCAACATCGTCTGCCGTTTGTCCGAATGCACTGCTGAGAGCTAAAGTGCAAATCATTAGTAAGCTTAGTTTTCTCATTTTCATTCAACAATTAACGTCCTCTACCTGAGCTGCTTCTGCTTGAACCGCTTCTGCTTGAACTGCTGGAGCTGCTTCTGCTGCTACCGCTGCTAGAACGACTTGCGCCGCTGCTGCTGTTAGATCTAGATGGGCTTGCAGAACCGCTACGGCTTGATGAAGATCTATTGCTAGAGTTGCTTCTAGTAGCACTACTGTTGGACCTGTTAGAATTGCTATTGGTTCTAGTAGAACTATTCGATCTAGGAGTAGAACTTTGCGCTCTTTCTTGGAAGCTGTTGTTTCTTTCGCTTCTGCTGCGAATATTAGTATTAGTTCTGCCAGAGTTATTGGTTCTGGTAGTTCCCTCATTTGTTCTCGCATTCGTGTTAGACCTGCTAGAATTAGTTCTTTCCGTAGTCGTTCCTCTAGTAGTAGTTCCCCTGCTGTTAGTTGCACGACCATTAGATGGACTTAGGTTTCTACTTCTATCAGTTGTGGCTCTGGCCTGATTGTAAGTGCTAGTAGCAGATCTGTTACTTCTGGTGGCGCTGCGATTATTGCTAACTCTCTGACTGGTTCTAGCCTCTCGGGAAACTATGTTTGCATTGCTAAAACGAGTGCTACGATTGCTGCTTACGCTAGTGCTTCTGCGGCTTGAACTTGAGTTTTTGAAAGACCGTGTGTTGGCATAAGCACTACGTCTAGAAATTCTAGAACCTGAGTTAATGTTATAAGAGCCATTTCTACCAAAACTTCCTCTTGCTCCAGTGTATATTCTGTTGCGGCCGAAGCGAAAATCACCTGCTCCATTGTAAAAGCCTTGGTTGTAACCGGCCCAATATGCATTGTAGGAATTCCATCCACCGCCCCAACGTCCAGGTCCCCATTGAGATCTCCATCCCCAGCCGGCACCGTAACCCCAGCCAACGTTCCATCCCCAACCTCCGTTAAACCATGGGTCGCAGATAGGATCATAGAAGCCCCAAGAGTTGAAGCGGTAAGGGTTGTTCCATCCCCAATTATTCCAATAAAAGTCGTTATTGAAGCCTGGGTTGCGGAAACCTTGGTTATAGTAGTTGTTTACAATTACATCGCCGCCAGAACTGAATTGTTGAGTGTTGGCATCGTTGTCGGCAGGATTGTAATAATCAAAACTCTCTTGGTTCTGGTTTTCGCTAGGATTTACATCATTTAAACTAAACTCTTCACTACTTTGCGCAGCAGAATTAGAAACTGGTGCAGAAGCAGGACTAGAGTAAATCCCATCTTCATAATTGTTTACGACTGTTTTACTTCCACTGCAGCCAAAAAGCAGAATGGAAAGTGATATTGATAAACTAAGTAAATTTTTCATGACCGATGCGTTTTTAGGAGTACGTTAAATATTTAGCTTTGCCAATCGTAATAATACAAACTCCATACCAAGATACAAATATATGGCTCAGAAACTAACGAAAAGAGAAGAGGATTATTCTAAGTGGTATAATGAATTAGTGGTTCGTGCTGACTTAGCCGAGAATAGTGCCGTAAGAGGTTCTATGGTAATAAAGCCTTATGGTTATGCTATTTGGGAAAAGATGCAAGCCGAGTTGGATCTTAAATTTAAGCAGACGGGGCATCAGAATGCCTACTTTCCACTTTTCATTCCCAAATCATTTTTTTCCAAGGAAGCCAGTCATGTGGAGGGTTTTGCGAAAGAATGTGCGGTGGTAACTCATTATCGCCTTAAAAATGATCCCGATGGTAAAGGAGTAATTGTAGATGAGGATGCGAAACTTGAGGAAGAATTAATTGTAAGACCAACTTCTGAAACCATCATTTGGGATACTTACCGTAGATGGGTGCAAAGTTATCGCGACTTACCCTTAAAAATAAACCAATGGGCTAATGTGGTGCGCTGGGAAATGCGTACTCGTTTATTTCTTCGTACCGCCGAGTTTCTTTGGCAAGAAGGCCATACGGCGCACGCCACCAAAGCAGAGGCTTTAGAAGAAGCAGAAACTATGCTTGATGTTTATGCCAACTTTGTGCAGAATTTTATGGCCATTCCTGTAATAAAAGGGGTTAAAACTGAAAGCGAGCGTTTTGCTGGGGCTCTAGAGACTTATTGTATAGAGGCTTTGATGCAAGACGGCAAGGCTTTACAAGCAGGGACAAGTCATTTTCTTGGTCAGAATTTCGCCAAGGCATTTGATGTGAAATATGCTTCTAAAGAAGGGAAAGAGGAATACGTTTGGGCCACATCTTGGGGGGTTAGTACGCGCTTGATAGGTGCTCTTATAATGACCCATTCTGACGATAATGGTTTAGTGCTTCCTCCAAACTTAGCGCCTTATCAGGTGGTGATAGTACCTATTTACAGAGGAGAGGATCAATTAGTAGAGATTTCTGCGAAAGCCAAAGAGATAAAGCAAAACTTAGAGAAGGTTGGCGTTTCGGTGCACTTCGATAACCGCGATACCCACAAGCCGGGTTGGAAATTTGCCGAATATGAGTTGAAGGGCGTGCCTTTAAGAATAGCCATGGGGCCGCGAGATTTGGAAAATAATACCGTAGAATTGGCACGTAGGGATAATATGACTAAGTCGGTAGAGTCGATGGAAGGTATAGAGCAGAGAATTAAGTCCCTGTTAGAAGACATTCAAGATAACCTCTTTAATAAGGCTCAATCTTTTAATGATCAGAATACCCATACTGTAAACGACTGGGAAGACTTCCAAGCTAAGATTGCTGCAGGAGGCTTTGTGTTAGCGCACTGGGATGGTACCGCAGAAACCGAAGAAAAGATCAAAACGGAAACTAAAGCAACCATCCGTTGCATCCCCTTGGAAGGTGATAAACAAGCAGGTAAGTGCGTTTATACCGGTCAGGACTCGGTTCAACGTGTTGTTTTCGCTAGAGCTTACTAAGAGTAGTGAAATTTAAGTGTCTGTTATTTAGGTTCTTATGATAAAAATGAAATAAAAGTGATATTTTTTTGAAGAGGTGTTTGCAGAAATTAAAAATGCTCTTACATTTGCAGACCCAAAATAAATGGTACACACAAGGCCCCTTCGTCTATCGGTTAGGACGCCAGGTTTTCATCCTGGAAAGAGGAGTTCGATTCTCCTAGGGGCTGCAATATAAAAGATATGGCAAACCACAAATCGGCGTTAAAAAGAGTTCGCTCTGACGAAAAGAAAAGAGATTTAAATCGTTACCAGCATAAAACTGCTCGTAATGCAATGCGTGTACTTCGCTTAGAAGAGGATAAGGCTGCCGCCGAAAAACGTCTTCCAGAAGTATTAAGCATGATTGATAAACTAGCTAAAAAGAATATTATACATTCTAATAAAGCGGCTAACTTGAAGTCTAGCTTAACGGTGCACGTTAACGCTATCGGTTAATCACTCTCTCGAACACATTAAGAGCCTTTCCTTTTGGAGAGGCTTTTTTGTTTTATAACCTTTGCTAAAAGTTCAATAAGATGATAACTGAAAATTTACAGGCGCTATTAAAATCGCTTCCGCAAGAAGTGCAGTTAATAGCTGTGTCTAAAACTAAGCCTGTTGAAGCAATTAAAGAGGCTTATCAAACCGGGCAGAGGCACTTTGGTGAGAATAAGATTCAAGAGATGGCGGAGAAGTACGAGGCTTTGCCTAAAGATATATTTTGGCATATGATAGGTCATGTACAGGATAATAAAATAAAGTACATGGCACCCTTCGTTTCTTTAGTGCATGGCATGGATAAAGAAAAGCGTTTAAAGTCTTTAAATAAGGAAGCGGCTAAATGCGAGCGCATAATAGATTGCTTAGTGCAGATTCATATAGCCGAAGAGGATAGTAAATTCGGTTTTGATTACGATGAGGCTAAGTCCTTATTCCAAAAAGATCTTAAGCAAATTTATCCTAATATTAAAGTTAGAGGCCTTATGGGGATGGCAACTTTTACTGAAAACAAGGAGCAGCTGCTGCGAGAATTTAATGGCTTAGCGAACTTCTTCAAAGAAACCCAGGCTCACCTAAATAAGGATGAGTTTAATATCCTTAGTATGGGCATGAGTGGAGATTATCCGCTTGCCATAGAGCAGGGTTCGAATATGATAAGAGTAGGGACAAAAATTTTCGGAGGTAGAAATTAGGTTTAAGATTATTTTCTAAATCCAATTACCAGTCCTAAAACTAATTGAGCTTGGTTGGGTAATATTCCAGGATAGTAACCATAGTCGCTAGAGCCATTATTGCGGAAATCGTCTAAAGTAAATTGGGTGGAATTAGTACTTACAAAATCCATATAGCTTAGACCAACGTAATATTCTAGAAAAAACAAATTATTGTAACGTTGCTGAAGGCCAATCATCAATTCATAGCCAAGCTCAAGGTTTCGATCTTGCAGATTAACGGTGCCATAGCGGTATTGAGTATTTCCCAAGTTTTCAAATTCTATCCAGTCCTCTTTTTGATAAGAGTATTCGCTGTACCTAATTCTAGGACCGTGTCTCAAAGTTATTTTTCGATTTCTTCTTTGGTCCAAATAAATTTTATGGAAGATTCCTCCACGATACACGAAATTGCTGTTCTCATATAATCCATAAAGGTTATCAGAGAAAAAATAATCTTGTGTAAGAGTTGTTCTAATGCCAATACCTTGGTTATGCCTGAAGCCAAGCACAATATCACCAGAGAGGGCGCCAATAAAAATATCGCTGGATACCCAGCCAATTTCCCAAAAAGTGGGTTTGAACTTGGTTGAATCAGAAACTTGCCCGACTACTTTAAAGCTAACAAAGCTTATAAGGAGAATGAATACTAGCTTTTTCATAAGGCACTTAAAAAGTTGAGTTTACCATTTTTATAGCGATATTGTTTCAAGCCAGATTCAGATACCGTAATCATTAAATTACCATTCGGAATAATGTCTACCGCATCAAAATCTTCGTCCGCATCTAATAACACTAAAGAGTTGGGGTTACTTACATCGAATACCTTTAAGCCTTTATCGCAAATTAGCAGCGTATCGCCGTAAAGGCCTAAGCCCTTGGGTTGTATTAAAGGGAAGCTACCTATTAAAATCGGATTGCTAAGGTCTTGAATATTAATAATGTCCAGCTGATTAACTCCACGTGCACAATTAAAATTATTGCTTTCCGTGCGTAAAGTAACATAGGCAAAATTGGCGTTAGCAACTACCGGATCGCAGGAAACAACGTGTCGATAGTTACTCAGTAAAGTCATTGCGGGCGCGTCGCTTACATCGTAAATATACATTCCTGAGGTAGTGCCAATAAAAATGGTAGAGTCACCTAAAGGAAAAATAGTTTCACCATTTGCGCCAATGTTTAAGCGACTTAGTTGTACAGGGTTTTCGGGATTAGCCAGACTGAAAACACTTATCTCATTATTGTTAACAGTGTAAAGATGGCCATTAGCTACCGCAAAGCGAGCTAAGCTTCCGCCTTGACCGAGGCCGGAAGAGTCGGTGCCGACACTCTCTGAGCTTTCACAAGACGATAATAAAACTGTAGAGAAGAGGACGATTAGTAACTTTTTCATTTTAAAACCCATTTTACGATTACGCTATTCTCGGGACGATTAGCACTGCCTTCATACGAGTAATATTGACCTTCGGGTGCGGGTAGCTCGGGGAAAATATTTCTGTTGCGGTCGATTACTCTTACACTATCTCCGGTATACTTAATAGCAATTAGGTCTACCGCATTGTCGGCATAAATCACATCGTTTAAAATACTGATATCAATATTCCCAGGGATAACAATAAAGGCTAAATTCTCAGGGTTGCTGGGATCACTGTTGTCAACCACATGTATGCCTTCGAACTTTTCATTAATAAAGAGAAGGGAATCTTTAATGTAGATTTTTCCGTAGTCTTTAATTTCTCGTGGGCCTATTATTCTAATGGATTGTTCGAGATCCGCACGATCCATAATTACGGGTGTATATTGTGAATTATAATCGTAATAAGGTTCTCCTCCATAGCGGTAGTCACAAGAGCCTAATCCGAGAAGCAAGAGGTTAATAAAAACAATTTTGAGGTATTTCATAGGGCGGTCAATATATTGCCTTAACGCTTAAATTTTGGCCATAGTTGGCCCAGTATCAACGGTTTCTTTTGTAATAGTCGTAGTTAAAGTCAAAACCTATGCGCATTGCGGGTCGCAAAGATTGAAAATTATCGATCCCAGCCACAAACTCTAATCGTATAACCTTAAAAATATTATCCAGTCCAAAAAACAACTCAATAAACGCGCGTCGATCTTTAAGGTGTAAAGAGTTGAAGCCAAATAAGCTGTGCACTTTGTAGGGGCGGATAAAGTCGATTTGCGATAATAATGCTCCATCGAAATTGTGCTCGAAATGAAGCTCTACGAAAGACTCGTTGGTACTGTAATTATAATAAGGCAGACTGCTAAATTGCTTAATCATAGCGGAACGGTCCGCGGTGGGCTGTAAAAAAAATACCTGTACTCCATCAAAATGTTGGTAGTCTATAAAGGGTACGTTTTCAGAATGTAGAAAGCTGCCCGCGCTTATATCAAATTGCGATAAGCCAATGTTTCCCCAGCGAAAACTATTTTGTAAGCCAATGCGCTGAAAGATATAATTGGTTTCGCTGATGGCTGTTGGAATTCCCGCCCGTAGGTCAAAATACAATTTTGGTGCTCTAGTCTGCAAATTACGTCGGCCTTCGTATAAATCTTGGAAACGTTGCTTGTAGCGCACTTCATACAGCTGCTTAAATTGATAACTCAAGTTTAATTCGAAGCTTAAAGCTTGATGCGCTCTGAAACCCTGGGTAGAGATATTTTCCGAAAAATTATCGTTATTATCATCAAAATCCGCCTCGGGTTTAAAGAGGGAGAAATTAGTGTTGTTATAAAGTGAGTAACGATAGGCGTATTCTAAACTACTGCTAAAGGAAAAGCCCGGAGTGGGTTGACTATTATATTGAAAGGAGAGATAATCTTTGCCAAAAAGGTTGAGGTAATTTCGCGCCAATAATAAGTTGTAGGTAGTATTTAATACGGGAAGAATAGGTTCATCTTCATTAAATTGGCGGTAATCGGTTCCCCCTTTTAGCATAAAGCTTCGGCTTTTTAAACTGCCTGAATTGTGGGCTAGGGTAAAGCTCGGTTTTAGTCGAGCATCGGCTAGGCCATAACGCAGCTGGCTTTCTAAATACCATTCTTGCTGATCTTTAATGTGTCCGACCTTAAAAACGTATCTACTGTAAGGGCCTTCTACTGCATTAAAACCAAGGCTGCGATAAAAGGCAGGAAGATCGGTGTACCAGTTATTATGGCGGATGGTATAATGGCGGTATAAATTTTTATAAAGAACAAAATTTTCAGGTTCTAATCGCTGACGACCAGAGAGGCGAAATTGCTTGGCTAAAGGTGTTTTTAAACTTAAGCTGTCGTAATAATTTTGATGCTGTTGGTTGCTGGCTAAATTTTGCCAAAAGTTCGTGTCTAAGTTAAAGTCATTTTTACTTTGATGGTAAACTAAAGCGTCGAATTGATTAGCTCTAATGGCATTGGAATATTCAAATTGCGAGAATTTATGCTCTATATGATAGGATCCTTGATAGCCAAATAGGTTGATGTACAAAGAAATATTTTGCCTAAGCATTTTATATTCTCCTCTTTGCCATTGGTATTTTTGCTCAAGGCAGATGCTATCTAGTAATTCTAATTGATTGTTCGCTGATATAACGAAATCCGTTTCTGCGGGAAGGAAAACAGAGTCTATTAACCAAATATTTCCCTTGAGCCCAGGGAATTCTTCTTTTTTGGGTTTGAAAGAAATATTGTAACGTTTATGGCCATCTGCGAAAGCGGAATCTAAGATTTTGTAATAATAGATTTTTAAGCCTTCTTCGCTTAGAGGGCTAATAAATCCGCGGTCGAAAGTTTGATTTAGGTAAATGCGCTCTTGCAAAAGGCCATATCCATAACCAGGTAGTTGATGCCAATTGGGAATGGGTAAATGGCCAGCCTCTCTTTTTAAGAGAACATCTTGATCGTAATGGAAGTCGTCGTAGTATTTCGCATCAATTAAAGCCTGACTGCGATAAACAATCCCCGTGTCTTTTTTAGCTGGAACTAAAGTGCCAGATATTGGCCAAATAGAAAGGGGAACATTATTGATTTCAGCACGACAAGTTTCAAAAAATTGAGCGGAATAATGCCGATACTGCTCGAAATTAGCTTGTCTTAGTTCTACAGCTTTAATAATCTGCGGCGGCGGTTTGTCTGATGCATCTTGCCCCAGCAAAACTGCCGGTACCAAAATAATAAACGCTATGCTGCGAAGCCATTTCCTCATACAATTACAAAGTAAAGCTATATCTTTTTCAGTTCTTCTTTCTTAACGATTTATTCGTGTAACTTCGTGGCATGTTCTGTATTGTAGACATTGAGTCTAGTGGTGGACCTTTTGGTAAGGAGGCCATGATTGAGATAGCCGCCTTCCGGTATGATGGCGAAGAGATAGTAGACCAGCTAATTAGTTTGGTTCATCCTCATCGTGGGGTGCAACCTTACGTGTCAAAAATGACTGGAATTACCGATAAAATGCTGTTACGAGCACCGCGTTTTCATGAACTGGCCAAGCGTTTGGTAGAGATTACGGAAGATGCAGTGATTGTGGGTCATAATGTAGAGTTCGATTATCGCATGCTTCGGCAAGAGTTTTCTCGCTTAGGTTATGCTTTCGAAAGGAAAACTTTAGATACGATAAAGCTAGCCCAAGAACTGATCCCTAATTTAAAAAGTTACGGCTTGGATAAGATGTGCGATGAGTTAGGCTTAAGTCGCACCAATAAGCATCGGGCGGAAAGTGATGCCCGCGCTACCTTGGAACTCTTTGAGATATTAAGAGAAAAAGATCGCCAAAAAGGGATTAGCTCCTTTGAGCAGAGTATTTTAGAGAACGACTATTTAAAAGATAAAATTAACGACTTACAGCGCTCTATTAAACATAATAGGGGTCTGTTTTATCTCCATGATCGCCACGGAAAATTACTTTATTTGGGTGCTTCTGATAATATTAAAGCTTCTGTAAACCGCTTATTTTTAAGTAGTTCGGCAAAGTCGCTCAAATTGCAAGAAGAGGTGCATAACTTAAAGATAGAGCCGGTAGGTAATTGGTTAATTGCCAAAGTAAAGCGGGAAGCTGAACTAAAAGAAGCTAAACCACCTTTCAATTCAGCAAGTTCAACCAAAGAGAAATATGGCATTTTTGCGGACAAGCGCGAAACACCACCTCGTTTAAGTCTTGTCTCCTTAGAAGAAGCGGGAAAGAAAAAGCCTTGGTTAACGGTCTCCAACTTAAAAGCGGGAGAGCGCGCCTTGCGAATGTATCAAAGAATTGCACGCGGCAAAAAAGGTGAGGAAGTGAGACATATTTTAGCCGATTTCCCGGAGGACTCTCTTTTTAAAGGCAGAGGTCGCAATAGCGCTGAACATACCGTATTTGTGGTGCGAGAGGGAGCGCTTTGTGGATATTTTTATTACAAGCTAAACGATCAATTGGCACATGCAGATCGCATTGAAAAATTGATGACTCCTATTGATAGCGAAGAAAGCTATAATCAGGCTTTGCGGCTGGGTATTCTTACAGGAGAATTTACGCTAATTAAAAACTAGAATAATTCAAATCCCAAACAAAGCATTATCTGGGTGGTTCTAATGTCGGATTGGTAGCTGCTATTGTCAATAAGCACCGCGTTAGCCCAATTTCCCAAGCCTGATTCATAACGCAAATCAATAAACAATTTACTAAACTCTGCGCCAACACCTACCTGATAACCGAGGCTGGCGGCTTGTAAATCATTGTTGAGATTTCCAGAAACATCATTAAAATTACTGCTAAATATTGGGCCTCCCATAATGCGTATGGGCCCCATCTTTAGTCCTAAAAGAATGGGTAAATCGATTCTGCTAAAGCTGAGGTCGATGGTTTTAGGAGGTGCATTTAATGCGGTAAAAGAGGCGAGTGCAGACTGATTTATCTGCGTGAAATACAATTCACCTTGCACGAAAAAAGCCAATAACTTCAAACGTGCATAAACTCCCGCTTGATAACTCAGTTCAGAAGCGTCATGCTCGAAGTCGCTAATGGTGTTTTTTCCTTGGAAATTTTCAATGCGAGGACTACTAAGGCTAGCTCCTGCTCTTAAGCCGAAATCAACTTGAGCACTGGCATTTAAGCTAAGCAGAACACTACAGGCGAAAAGTAATTTCTTCATCTTATTTGTTTAAGTAATTTACTGTATTCGTGTATATTCTCTCTTCAATATTAGCGCTTTGGTCCCAAATAAAAGGTTGCCCCGTTATTGCTTCAAACAGTTCTTGGTAACGTTGTGATACCGAAAGTACAAATTCCTCTGTCATTTCAGGAACGCTTTGACCATCTTTGCCTTGAAAGCCATTTTCCATCAGCCACTCGCGCACAAATTCCTTACTCAATTGCTTCTGCGCTTGCCCCTGAGCTAGCTTTTCATCGTAGCCTTCTGCATAAAAGTAACGACTGCTGTCGGGGGTGTGAATTTCATCGATTAAAATAATTTCGCCAGTAGAGTTTTTTCCAAATTCATATTTGGTGTCTACTAAAATAAGTCCTCTTTCGGCGGCCATTTCTTGTCCGCGTTTGAAAAGCTTACGCGTATAATCTTCTAAAACTAAATAATCAGCTTCGCTAACAATGCCTTGCGCTAGAATAGCTTCACGGCTAATGTCTTCATCGTGGGTGCCTAAATCGGCCTTGGTGGTCGGGGTGATAATAGGTTCTAGGAAAGCCTGATTTTCTTTCATTCCCTCGGGAAGAGTAATGCCACAAAGTACGCGTAAGCCAGATTTATAGGTGCGCCAAGCATGGCCAGTTAAGTAACCGCGAATTACCATTTCTACCTTAAAGGGTTGAGCTAATTGACCTACCGTTACCATGGGGTCGGGTTGTGCAATTTTCCAATTAGGAACCAAATCAGCAGTAGCATCTAAAAAGTAATTCGCAATTTGATTAAGAACTTGTCCCTTGCCGGGGATGCCTTTGGGTAAAACCACATCAAATGCCGAAATCCTATCGCTAGCAACCATGGCTAAAAGATTGTTGCCAAGGCTGTATACATCTCTAACCTTACCTTTATAGAGATTGGTTTGAGTAGGAAATTGGAAGTTAGTCTTTACTAATGTTGTCATGCTCGTTTTCTTCTTTATCGTAAGCTCTAATAATATCTTTCACTAATTGGTGGCGAATTACATCGTTTTCGTCGAGGAAAACTTTAGAAATCCCTTTTATGTCCCCTAAAATTCGCAAAGCTTCTTTTAGGCCCGAAGCCTGTTTGCGCGGAAGGTCAATCTGGCTAACATCTCCCGTAACAATAAATTTAGCACTAGCTCCCATTCGTGTAAGGAACATCTTCATTTGACTACGGGTGGTATTTTGGGCCTCATCTAAAATTACAAAGGCCCGATCTAAGGTTCGACCGCGCATAAAGGCTAGCGGTGCAATTTGAATAGTACCACTTTCCATGTAATAAGACAGCTTTTCGGGGGGAATCATGTCGCGTAAACCATCGTAAAGTGGCTGTAAATAGGGGTCTAGCTTTTCTTTGAGGTCGCCCGGAAGAAAGCCTAGGTTTTCACCCGCTTCCACCGCTGGTCGGGTAAGAATTATTTTCTTGATTTCTTTATTTTTTAAGGCGGCTACGGCTAGGGCCACAGCGGTATAGGTTTTCCCGGTGCCTGCCGGACCAACAGCAAACATAATGTCATTGGTTTCCATGGCCTTAATCATGCGCCTTTGGTTTAAAGTACGGGCACGAATTGCCTGACCATTAACACCATGCAAAATTAAATCGGCACTGCCTTTTTCATCGCTTTCTTCCTTCATTTCATCTTTCATGATGCGGTCTACCTGGTTAACGCTTAGTGAGTTAAATTTATTTAAATGCGCAATGAGTTCGGCGATTTTGTCTTCAAAACGAGCCATTTCTCCCTCATCTCCATTGACCTTAATTTGATCTCCACGCGCAATAATCTTAAGGGCGGGGAAGTAAGTTTTGATGATATTGAGGTAGCGATTATTAGCGCCATACACTTCAATAGGATCTACTTGGTCTACTCTTACAATTTTTTCACTCAAGCTAAAAATCTGCTTTTGGCAGGCCTTAAAGGGCCTTTAATATTATTGGAATTTGAATTACAAAATAACAATAAAAAGGCCGTTTGTTTTACATAGCTAAGCACGATCTGCAATTAGCTTTATAAGCCCCTATAAACACGAATCGAGGCTACAAAAGAATAGAGGATGCAATGAGCTTGCTAAGGCGCAAAAAAACGGTGCTTTACAGGGCTTAATTTTCGATAATTTATAGATCCTTGGTTTGATCTATTGGCTGTGGGCCTTTACAGACGCTGTTTTTAGAAGGGTGTTTTCTTTTAGTGAAAATGTAATACTCTAATTTAAACTCGCATTCAGGTTACTACCTTTGCAGCATTATATGGCAATAATTACATTAACATCTGATTACGGAACTAAAGATCCATACACGGCTATTGTAAAAGGCGTGTTGTATCAAGAGCGCGCCAATTTAATACTTTGTGATATTAGCCACGATTTACCCCCAGGTGATATCGTAGAAACCTCATTTATAGTAAAGCACAGCTTTGCAAGTTTCCCTAAAAGAACGGTACATTTAATACTAACTGCAGAGAATAGTCCCAGTCAAAGATGGTATGTGATGCAAATGGACGGGCATTTTTTTGTGGCTTCTGATAATGGTATTCTCACTATGATTGCCGCCGATCGCAATCCGCAAAATTTAATCTTTCATCAAATTAAAATAGGGGAGCAACGCTCTACCCAGTTTCCAGGTCGTGATTTTTTAGCGCGCGCAGCGGCGCATTTAGCCGGGGGAGGAGCAGCTTCTTTATTGGGTCCGCAAACTTCACTAGATGAATTGGTGCGGGGCAGTAGTTTAAGAGGTAAGGTAGATTTGCAGCGAAAACTGGTGCAGGGTCATATTATTTTTATCGATAATTATGGCAACCTTATTACTAATATCGACTCTAAGGATCTGCAAGAAGCGCAAAAAAGTAAAGCCATAGAAATTAACTTACCCCGCAATAGAAGCCTCAAACGCATAGCAACTGCTTATCACGATATTGCTCAAGATGGTGTGCTAGCCCTTATTAATTCTTTAGGTTTGCTTGAGATTGCTTTTCGCGATCCGCAGAGTAAAGAAATTAATGGTGCAAATAGCCTTTTAGGTTTGGGGATGTTGGATACAATAACAATTAGCTATACATGATTACAAGAATCGTGAAGATGACTTTTAAAGCAGAAGAAGTGCCTAACTTCCTCGCTAATTTCGAGAAAAATAAAGCCAAAATCAGAGCTTTTGAAGGTTGTGAAAAATTAATTTTATTGCAGGATCATCAAAATCCTAATGTGTACTTTACCTATAGCTGGTGGAAAGAAGCCGCGCAACTTGAAGCCTACCGTCATTCCGATTTGTTCAAGGGAGTTTGGGCCTTTACCAAAAGCCTTTTTGCGGCAAAGCCCGAAGCTTGGAGTACCAAACAAATAGAATCTTTGTAAATGTTTTCACTTATAAAAAAAGAAGTACGTAGCTTCTTCAGTTCCATTGTTGGCTATTTGGTGATAATGGTATATCTCCTTATCAATAGCGTTTTCTTATGGCTTTTTCCGGGAAGCTTTAATATGCTCGATGGCGGATATGCCTCCATTGGGAATTTGTTTACCATTTCCCCTTGGGTTTTTCTTTTCCTTATTCCTGCTATTAGCATGCGCATGTTTGCAGATGAAAAAAAGGCGGGAACGATGGAGCTATTGCTTACCAAACCTATTACCGATATTCAAATAATTCTGGCGAAATTTTGGGCGGGCATGCTCTTGCTTTTTCTGGCTCTTTTACCCACCTTACTTTATTATATCAGCATTTACCTTTTAGGGGCAAATGTGGGTAATATCGATAGCGGCGGTAGCTTTGGCTCTTATATAGGCCTCTTGTTTTTGGGAGCGGCATTTTTAAGCATTGGTCTCTTTGCATCCAGCTTAACTGATAATCAGATTGTGGCCTTCTTATTAGCCATGTTTCTTTCCTTCTTCTTATTTTATGGCTTTGATCAAATTTCCGAATTTGCCTTATTCGGGACTTTTGATTTGTTTGTAATTAAGCTAGGGATCAACGAACACTACATTTCGATGAGTAGGGGAGTGATTGACAGCCGCGACCTCTTTTATTTTATTGGGCTTATCGCCATTTTCATGGCTGCAACGCGATTGGTAATTCAAAGTAGAAAGTGGTAATGAATAAAAAGAGAAGAGATTTAAGTCGTTTTGCCCTTTTTATTGCCATTGTAATATTGATAAATATTATTAGTGGCCTAAAGTTTTTCCGCATCGACCTTACGGGAGAAAAGCGCTACACCTTATCCGATGCTACTATTAACCTTTTGGAAGAGGTGCAGGATATTATGTTGGTGAAGGTTTACTTAGAAGGTGATTTCCCGGCAGGGTTTCAGCGTTTGGAAACAGAGACTAAGCAAATGTTAGATGAGTTTAGAGCTTACAACCCAAATATTCAATACACTTTTGTAGATCCGAGTAACAACGATACCGAGGAAGAAACCACAAAACTGTACCAGCAATTACAGTTTAAGGGTTTAAAGCCTTATCAATTAAGTATTAAGAATAGCGATGGTAATTCTGTGAAAACCATTTTTCCGGGAGCGATTTTAAATTATGGTGAAAAGGAAGCTGCCGCTCTTTTACTTTTAGATCAGTTAGGAGCTGCCCCCGAAAATCAAATTAACACCAGTATCGAAAACCTCGAATTCACCTTGGCCAATACCATTCGAAGCTTGGTTTCAGATGATAAACCGCTGGTGGGCTTTTTACAAGGTCATGGTGAATTAGGCCCACGTGAAATAGCCGATTTTGCAAAAGATATCAGTGCCAATTATCGCGTTGACTTATTTGATATCCGAGAGTTTAAGTCTGACTCATCAGGCGGAAGCCTTAGCATAACCCAACAGCAAATTCGCTTGAATCGCTTCAATGCGATGATTATTGCCAAGCCCCAAAGAGCATTTACCGATTTGGATAAATACCTCCTCGATCAATTTATAATGAACGGTGGTAAAACCATTTGGCTTTTAGATGCTGCGGCGGCCTCCATGGATAGTCTTAGCGAGGCTTCACAGTTTATGAGTTTACCGCTTTTTGATCGACTGCAATTAAACGATATGCTTTTTAAATATGGGGTGCGTGTTAATACAGATTTAGTGACCGACTTAGTGGGTGCTGGGGTAAATGACCAGAAAAAGATTCGTCCTTGGGTCTATTTCCCGATGGTTATGCCGCAGGTAAATCATCCTATAGCCAAAGATCTGAATGCAATTTGGTTGCGCTTTGCAAGCTCATTGGATACAGTTATGGCAGGAGGGGTAAAGAAAACCGTCCTTTTGAAAAGCTCACCTTATTCAGCGCGCTTAGCAACACCGCATATTGTATCTTTAGCAAAGCTGTATAATCCTCCGCCTCGCAGTCAATTCCATGAAGCGGGCATTCCTCTAGCGATTCTTTTAGAGGGAAATTTCACTTCGGCATTTAAAAACCGTTTAAGCCCAAAAGAAGGCTCAGAGAATTTAAGAGTTAAGGAAGAAAGCAATCAAAATCAAATGTTGGTAGTGGCCGATGGTGATTTGCTCATGAATCAATTTAATGTAGTAAACCCCAATATTCCCAAAGGCGCACCTTTGCCTTTAGGTTACGATCAATATACCAATACACAGTATGGTAATAAAGATTTCTTGGTCAATACTTTGGATTATATGTTGGACGATAAAGGTCTAATTGCCATTCGTTCGCGCGAGTTGAAAATTAGACTTTTGGATTTAGAAAAAGTAAAGGATGAACGACTCTTCTGGCAAATGGTTAATACCTTAATTCCAGTAGTTCTACTCTTGTTAATGGCTCTGCTGAACACTTGGTGGCGTAAAAAGAAATATCTAAAAAGTTAAAATGAAAAAGAACCTTATATACTTAGTCACTTTTATTATTTTACTCGCTGTTGCGGGATGGTTAATTAGTGAAAATACGGGCAGCAGTACCCTAGAAGGTCCCGAAAACTATTCCTTTTCTATAAAGGATACTGCTGCAATAAGTAAAATTGTTTTAAGTGATAAAACTCCTTCAAGAACGGTTTTAACCCGCGAAAGCAGGGGTTGGTTGGTTGATGGCGAAGACCCAGCTCGAGACGACGCAATGGAGATCATTTTGGAAACCATGTACCGTATGGAGATGCGTAACTTTTCTACCGAGCGCATTAGGCCAGAAGTTATTAAGCACTTGGAAGTTTTTGGTAAAAGAGTAGAGATCTTTCAGAATGGGGAATTGTACAAAACCATAATTGTAGGCTTACCAACACACGATGAAATGGGTACATGGATGATGATTGAAGGCGCTGATGCTCCTTATGCGGTGCATATTCCCGGCTTTAATGGTTTTCTTTCTAGCCGATTTTTCACTGAAAGCTATCTGTGGAAGCGTAGAGATTTAGTGCGGATGGACCCACGCAATATTAAGGAGGTTGAAGTGATTTACCCAGATTCGCTAAACGCTAGCTACACTTTGAGAGTTTTTTCTCCGGATAGTATTTATTTTGTACGCGCTAGCGATGGTGAAGTAATGTCGAATGTTTCAGTGGCAAAGGCGCGCATGTTTTTAGGGGCCTTCAAAAATCTATCGTATGAAGGTGAAATTATTCCTTCTGATCCCATTTATGCTCGCCGTGATTCTTTAAAATCAAGTACGCCCGCCTTTACCATTATGGTAAAGGATATTGACGGAAAACTGAGTCGCTTTAGTGCCTATAAAATTAAAGGGGAAGCGCAAACAGTTGATTTTAATGATCCTACAACTTTTTATGACCGGGATAGACTGCACGGTTTTATTAATAACGACCGTATGGTGCTCTTGCAGTATTACGGATTACGAAAGGTGATTAAGCCTTTATCTTATTTTATAAATTCGGAATCATAAATTTGTCATCCTGCAATCTTAGGCAGCGCTTGTTTATCCCTATATTTGCTCATTAATTTTAGCATCAAATTGTTATACCTATGAAATTCATCGTTTCAAGTGGAGACTTACTAAAGCAATTGCAAATTGTTGGTGGTGTATTGAACAACAATAATACACTAGCCATTTTAGATAACTTCCTTTTTAGTCTTAGCGGATCTAATTTACAGATTATGGCCTCCGACCTTGAGTCGACCATTAGCGCAAGTATGGAAGTACAGGGCGATGAAGATGGCGTAATTGCAATTCCCGCACGCTTGCTTTTAGATGGTTTAAAAGCTCTACCCGCTCAGCCGGTAACTTTTACTAGCGATGAATCTAGCAGTACCATTGAAATTAGTTCGAATGATGGCCGCTATAGTTTAGCCTACGTTTCAGGTGAGGAGTTTCCTCAATTACCGGAAATGGAAGATGTAAGTACCACTGCGATTAAAGGTGAAATTTTAGCTACTGCCATTAATAAAACATTGTTTGCCGCTGGTAACGATGAGCTTCGTCCGGTAATGTCGGGTGTGTTTTTCCAATTCACTAACGAGGGTTTAACTTTTGTTGCCACAGATGCTCATAAACTAGTGCGCTACCGTCGCTTAGATTGTACGACCGATCATACGGCAGAGTTTATTATGCCGCGCAAGCCTCTTACTATATTGAAATCTACTTTAAGTAGTTTAGGTGATGAAGTAAAAGTGGTTTATAATGATACTAATGCCAGCTTTGAGTTCGATAACATTATTCTTACTTGCCGCCTAATTGATGGTAAGTATCCAAATTACGAGGCGGTTATTCCTAAAGAAAACCCCAATGTGCTTAAAATTGAGCGCACCAAATTTTTAGGAGCAGCAAAAAGGGTAGCCATTTTCTCCAATAAAACTACCCATCAGGTTAGGTTGAAAATTGCTGGTATGCAATTGGAGCTTTCGGCTGAAGATGTAGACTTCTCTAACAAGGCCGATGAGCGTTTAAACTGCGAATACACGGGCGAGGATATGGCAATAGGCTTTAATTCTCGTTTCTTAACAGAAATGCTTTCGAACCTCGAGTCTGATCAAATAAATTTAGAAATGTCAGCGCCTAATCGTGCTGGTATCATTTTGCCAGCCGATAGCTTAGAAGAAGGGGAAGACATTTTGATGCTGGTTATGCCAGTTATGATCAATTCTTAAAAACCAGTAATGGCGGTTTTAGTAGTAGGCGATGTACATGGCTGTTACTATACCTTAAAATCTCTAGTTAACACCTATTGGGATCCTGCCAAGGATCAACTGGTATTGGTGGGCGACTTCATTAATAAGGGTCCCAACTCTGCCAAAACATTACGTTACTTATTAAAAAAGAAGCGTGAATTCCCTAATCGAGTATTTCTCATTCGCGGTAATCACGAGCAGTGGTTTTTGGATTGCTTTCGCAAGAAGTCAAGAAATCCGGCTTATCTTAAATTACTTGAAGATTTTAACGAACTAGACTTTAAAGAGCATGAGGTTGCTAATATCTTGCGCCTCTTGCCTCTGAGCTGGGAAAATGATAACTTGCTCATTAGCCATGCGGGTTTAGCTATCGACGCGCTTGATCCATTTGATATTTCTACGCCCAATAATGTTTTGATAAACCGCAGGCCCCTTAAGTTGCTGCCAAAGTTTCAAGTTATTGGGCATACCGTTGTGCGAGGCGATAAACCATTGTATAGACCTAAAGAAAATGCTTGGTATATTGATACTGGAGCTTGGTATCGCTCTAAACTTAGTGGTTTGCGCTTTACTGAAGAGAAACAACATCCTGAAATTATACAGGTAGAGGTCGAGTCGAAAGATCGGAAACTAGCTTTTCAGATTAAAGCGGTGAAATAGGGATAGTTTAGGATTTAGTTTCACGCCTCTCTGCTTTGTCTTACCTTTGAGGTGACAAAAAATCTCTCAAAAATATAATTATGGAAAAGGGTTTTTATAAAGTTCCCGCGGCAATTAACGAGGCTATTAAAGATTATCGTCCTGGTAGTTCAGAAAGGCTAGAAGTACAAGCACAATACGATAAAATGTGGTCAGAAACTATTGATATTCCCATGGTTATCAATGGAAAAAAGGTAAGTACCGGCAATACTATGCGTGTATTACCACCTCATGATCACGCTCATAATGTTGGTTCTTTTCACTTAGGAACAAGCGATCACGTACATGAGGCGATTAAAGCGGCTTTAGCTGCGAAGGAGGCTTGGGAAAATATGGAGTGGTCTAATCGATTAGCCATTTTCATGAAGGCAGCAGATTTAGCGGCTGGTCCTTACCGGGCTAAACTGAATGCTTCTACCATGATTGCTCAGAGTAAAACTATCTTTCAGGCGGAAATTGATGCGGCCTGCGAGTTAATCGACTTCTTGCGCTTTAATGTTCAATATGCTACTGAAATTTATCAAGAGCAACCACATACGCATTCGCACAGTACAATTTGGAATAAGGTAGATTACCGTCCTTTAGAAGGATTTACCTTCGCGATTACTCCTTTTAACTTTACGGCTATTGCAGGTAATCTTCCTGCAAGTATGGCCATGATGGGAAATACGGTAGTGTGGAAACCTAGTTTAAGTCAAATTTATTCTGCCAAAGTGGTTATGGATATATTTGAAGAAGCAGGCATGCCTGATGGTGTTATTAATATGATCTTCACGGATCCTCAGGAAACGGCTGATATCGTATTCTCACATCCAGATTTTTCGGGTTTACATTATACAGGATCAACTACCGTTTTCCAAAATATTTGGACGGTTATAGGCAAGAATATCACCAAGTATCGCACTTATCCGCGCATAGTGGGAGAGACTGGCGGAAAGGATTTTGTAATGGTGCATAAGTCATCAAACAGCAAACAAGTAAGTACCGCACTTATACGTGGAGCTTTTGAATTTCAGGGTCAAAAATGCTCAGCTGCTTCTAGAGCGTATATTCCTAGTAATTTATGGCCCGCAGTTAAGGAAGAGTTAGTAGCCGACTTAGCGGAAATTAAAAGTGGTTCTCCTCGCGATTTTGAAAATTTCGTTACGGCTGTAATTCACGAAGGCTCTTTTGATAAGCTTGCTGCGTATATTGACGGTGCTAAGCAGGATGCTGATGCTGAAATCGTAGCGGGAGGTAATTATGATAAATCGAAAGGGTATTTTATTGAGCCCACGATTATCGTAACCACCAATCCTAAGTATGTAACCATGGAAACGGAGCTATTTGGTCCGGTACTTACTATTTATGTTTATCCAGAAAATGAATATGAGGCAACCTTAAAATTGGTAGATGAAACATCTCCTTATGCTTTAACAGGTGCCTTATTTAGTAATGATCGCTATGCATTAGAATATGGTGTTAAAGCATTGCGCAATGCGGCAGGTAATTTCTATATAAACGACAAGCCAACTGGAGCAGTAGTAGGGCAGCAGCCATTTGGCGGTGCTCGTGCTTCTGGAACAAATGATAAGGCAGGTTCTAAGCAAAATCTTTACCGCTGGATTAGTCCACGCTTAATTAAGGAGACTTTTGTAACACCGACCTCTTATAAGTATCCTTTTCTAGCAAAAGATTAGGTGTAAATACTAGTGATTTTAGAGAAAGGCCGCACTTTAGCGGCCTTTCTTAATTTTAAATTAATATATAAACCATTGATATATAGTGATTTGATTATTTTAACACTCTCAATGTTACCTCAGTGTTAACGGAATGTAAATATTTTCATATCTTTGTCGAGTAGAATTTAAAGCTTGAAGACATGAAAACGATGATTAATTTAGTGGTAGTAGGATTTTTAATGGCCTTTGGCGCTCAAGCACAGTCTACTTCAGTTTATGAGAAAGTTGGAGATCAAATAAAAGTAACTCGATACTTTGAGAATTCAGATCAAGTAAAAGAAGTAGGTTTTTTCAAAGACGGTAAGTCACACGGACAGTGGACTGAGTACAGCGCAAGTGGAGAAATTAGAGTTGAAGCTACTTATGTAGAAGGAAAAAAAGAAGGGGCATGGTTTGTATGGTCAGATGATCGTAAAACTTTACACGAGGTGAATTACCAAGCTAATAGTATTGCCAATCATAGAGAGTGGTCATTAGCTCAAGAAAATTTACGCGTAGAGAAATAGTCTTTCTTTCAATCTTATTAGAAAGGGCGTGATGTTTATACATCACGCCTTTTTATATTTGTGACCTATGATAAGTGTAATCAGTCCCGCAAAAACGCTCGATTTCTCTAGCGATCTCCAAATAGGTCCCTCTGAGCCGCCCATTTTTTTGTCAGAAGCCGAAAAGGTGAATCATAAACTTCGTTCTCTCAGTGCTAAAAAACTGATGAGTATTCAGAATATTAGTAAGAATCTTGCTGAGCAAAACTACCTGCGTAACCAAGAGTGGTCTGCCGAAAAAGTAATGACAGGGCGCCAAGCTGTACTGGCATTTAAAGGCGATGTATACCTAGGGTTGGAGGCAGAACATTGGTCTGAGGAGGATATGTTATTTGCGCAAGACAAGCTTTATATTCTTTCGGGTTTATATGGTTTGCTAAAACCGCAAACTTCAATTTTGCCATATCGTTTGGAAATGGGAACCGCTATTGGTCTGGCCCGAAAAAAGAACCTTTATGAGTTTTGGCAAAAAAGTATTGCTGATTATTTCAAAGAGCATATCCCTAATGATGAGCCAATAGTAAATTTGGCAAGCAAAGAATACTTTAAGGCTCTGCAAAGCGCTAAAATTCCTAACCCAATTTTAAACCTAGAATTCAAGGATTATTCAAACGGAAAGTATAAGATTATTTCCTTCTTCGCCAAGAAAGCTCGGGGAATCATGGCTAATTTTATTATCCAGAATAGAATTAATAGCACAGATGTTCTAAAAGAGTTTAACTTAGCAGGTTACTACCTAGATAAAGCAGGTAGTGATGACACAAACCTTGTTTTTTTAAGAGATAAACAATAATGAGAAACTACAGCTCTGCCCTATTCTTAGTCGCCTTACTTTTCGGTTTAAACTTAGATGCGCAAACTAAAAGAACAAAATATTATGAATTTGGAGCCGGAATAGGCACCTTAAACATGAGCAACGAAATTGCGAATTCTAGTAGGGTTAATGCTGTGTTTGCTGAAGTTGATGCGCAAATTTCAATTTTTGCGAAGTACCATGTTAATGATTGGTTTGGATTAGGTGGTGAAATCTCTTTTGGGAATCTAAATGCATCAGATGCAAATCACGATAATTTCAACCGTGGTTTTAGCGTAAATACAAGTTTAGTTACCGGGAATCTCTTCTCGGAGATTCATCTAATCCGCTTTGGTAAATATCATCTCGACCAGAAGTATACTATCTTTTTAAAAGGCGGTATAGGTGTAGCAGGCTGGAATCCTGAATTGCAAATTGCAGGATTGGTGCCTGAAAACATTGATATTGAGACGGATGCCTATATCGGTATGAATACTTTTGTAGGCTTAGGTGTTAAATATCGTGTTTCATATCATGGAATTATTTCGGCAGAATTACGATACAGCACTGTGGGAGGTGATACAATGGATGGAATCTTAGAAACAGCTCCCAATATTATTAGTGATAACGATAAGTTTTGGGGTGTGATGTTTAGCTATTCCTACGCTATTCTTTAATAAGCTAAAAGTATACTCCATCTTAAAATGATTATCTAAGCATAATCATTCATTTGGGCTATATATATCTAGTGATAATTCGAGCCTGCTCTTTTTCAAAACATTCTAATTTGAGATTGGCTGTTTTGCTAGACCTTTTTTCGAGGTACAATAATTTTAAAAGCCTTACAGTTTGAAGAACGAGTAGTGGACTCATTCGAGAAATTAGCCACAAAATTGGTTTAATACTGTCTTTCAAAAGCGCCTAAATCGGGCAATCCATTAAAGTTTCTACTTAAGCCGAGGATATCGGTTGGTACAACAAATCCGTCGTTTGTATTCCCTTGATCCACCATTTGACTTAGACTGTCTAATTGGTAGTTATTTATTGCTGGGTTTGTATAATCGGCATTGTTGTTTACCAAAACATTGATAAAGTTAGGATCGCTAATGGAGAAGCCACGATCTTCTAAATCGTTACTCAACTTCAATTGGGCGTGATTAAACTGAAAGTTGAAAATTGCATTATCATCTTTTACAAATTGCAGCTCTTGCTGATTTACCCCATCAATAATACAATTACCGAAATAAGCACTTTCTAGACTCCTTGTTATGCGTTGAATCTGCCCCGTGGCATCTTGGAATTCAAGGAAATTACTAAGAACTACAGTAGACTCTTGGCGAGTGGAGAGGTTCCAGTAATTAACAAAACTACAGTGCTTAAAGTCATAGTTTCCGCCAAATGCATAAAAGCCATAAAGACCTTGATTCGCAATCACGAGATTTTCGGCTTTAATATTAGAGTATCCTGCATAAAGACCCGTACGAGATGAGTTTAGAATATAGGAATTGGTAATACTTAATTGATCAGGAAAGAGGGCGCTATCGCAACGCAGCCCGTTAACAGCATTCTTTAGAACTAGATTGTTTATTTGTGCTTTGGCGCCTTGCCCGATATATAAGCCTCCTAGTAATCCACCCCATTGCCCTGGAACTTCTTCGTAAAAAGGTTCCAATCGGTCGCCGCTAAATGTTACCGAATCGCCTTGTCCAGGTAGGGCATTGGGGGCAATTTTTAATTCACCGTCAGCAAAAACCCAAAGGCCGCTATTTTCATGGAAATGTACATCTGCCCCGGGAGCGATTTCTAAAGTGCAACCACTATCAACCACGGCATAACCATAAATAACATGAGGAATGGTATTGTCCCAAATGGTATTACAATCAATAATGGAGTAGGGGATTACACTTCGGTTATTACCTGATCCGATAACGATGAAGTTTGTGGGAAAGTGGAAAATAGCCTCCTTGGCCAAACTAACGAGCTCCACTTCATCGCTGCCCTCGGCTAGTTCAAAAACGATTTGATCGCTCACCACCATTTCGTTTACTGTATTTATGGCGGCTGTAACTTCTATGAAAATATAAATACTATCCTCAGGGAGAATTTCAACATTGCTAAGGTTAGTGCTGGCGGTGCCATTAATATTTAAGCGAAAAGGCGAAGCCTGATTTTTTAAGCGAATATTGGGGATGTTAATACTTTCTCTACTGTCGTTATAAACCTTCAGTTCATAGGTGCTAGAGCCAATGCCTGCGAAAACAGTGTCTAAAAATACCGTATCGCTTGAGTAGCGCAAGGAAAAGTTTGAACTTATGATATTGTCTTCTTTTCGGCAGGAGCTAAAGCCTATTAGTGCTAAAACAAGAAGGATAAATAGTTTTTTAAGCATAAAATCTTAACGATCTTTAAAGGTCAAAAGTACAGTCTTCCCTCTAAAAATGAGCACATTTATTCCTGATAATAGAATTTAAAGGGAGGGCTTGTGTGAACTTAATATTTGCAGTATTTTTGCAGACCATTTTTGGACTGGGCAAAATCCCAGCCAACGAAACCTAAAAGATATGCAAAAAGACATTCATCCTTCAAATTACCGTCCCTGTGTTTTTAAAGACATGGGTACTGAAGATTTTTTCATCACCCGCTCCTGCGCCGAAACACGCGACACGATTGAGGTCGATGGTGTTGAATACCCATTAATAAAAATGGAAATTTCTGCGGCCTCTCACCCATTTTACACTGGTAAAGTTAAATTGGTTGATACTGCTGGTCGTGTTGATAAATTCCGCAATCGTTACAAAGGTCGTAACCAAGCTTAAGCGAAAAGCTTTAAAATATTTAACCCCTATTCTTTATAAGAGTAGGGGTTTTTTTATGTTCCTTCATTTATCTTGCATCCCTAAATTTCGCTCATGAATATTGTATTTTTCGACGACGCTAATCGCGACGATCTTCTACCTTTAACCTACACTAGACCCAGTGCTAAGCTGCGATTGGGCATTTTGACCATTGAAGAAAAATGGTTAAAGCATCTTAATGCAGCCAAAGAAGCATCCTACATAACGGCCGACTATTTAAGTACTAAATTCCCTTTGAAAGAGGAAGGCGATAATTTATATATTAACGGTAGTGTTTGCCCCAGTCTCGATTTAGTGGAAAAAGTAAAGTCACTAGAACTCGGAGAAGCTATTTTAAAAGACGATTTAATTATTGCTTGTCGTGCGGCTTCATTTCCCGAAGATTTAGAACAAGATAGCCAAGCCTTAGATTACGAAGATGAACTAACTTATTTAAAAGGGCCTCATAGTTTATTTAGTTTGAATGCCTCGGAATTAGAATTGGATTTTGACCTAATTACCGCTGGCAGAGAGAGTGCTAAAATATCAGAAACCAATACCATAATTGGCAATCGCTTTTTTGCAGAAGAAGGGGCTAAAGCCGAATGTGCAGTTTTTAATACTACTTCGGGAGCCATTTATTTAGGAGTCGATTCTGAAGTAATGGAAGGTAGCGTTATTCGCGGTGCTTTAGCTCTTGGCGAGCATTCGACCCTGAAACTGGCCACTAAAATATATGGGGCTACGACCATTGGGCCACATTGTAAGGTAGGGGGAGAGGTAAATAATTCCGTGATATTCGGATTCTCCAACAAGGGCCACGACGGCTTTTTAGGAAACTCGGTGCTAGGCGAATGGTGCAACATTGGTGCGGACAGCAACAATTCTAATCTTAAAAATAATTACGAGGAAGTTAAATTGTGGAGCTATCCCAAAAATGGCTTTCGCAAGACGGGTTTACAATTTTGCGGACTTATTATGGGCGATCATTCTAAATGTGGCATCAATACCATGTTTAATACTGGTACAGTAGTGGGTGTAAGTGCCAATATTTACGGAGGTGGATTCCCACGTAATTTTATTCCTTCTTACTCTTGGGGTGGCTCGGGTGGTTTTACCGAGTACAAATTTGATAAGGCCATGAAAACGGCTGAATTAGTAATGTCGCGCCGCAACGTCACTCTCGATGAAGTAGAGCGTGACATTTTGCAGGCTATTTTTGACAAAACGACCCAGTATCGTTAGTATTCGTAATTGGCATATCAATTGACTTTTGTGCCATCCTATCAAGCTTTCAAAAATTTTGATGGCTTAACAAAGCAATGATATGAGTTTTAGAGACTTTACCGATATAGATAATTTACATTTTGGCGTAATGAGAGATGAGGGTGAATACATCCCGTTGATGAGCAAAGAAGACGAAGAGTCTCTTAAAAATGAGGAACTGCCAGAGGAGTTGCCAATCTTGCCATTACGCAATACCGTTCTCTTTCCAGGGGTGGTAATTCCAATTACCGCAGGAAGGGATAAATCGATTAGCCTTCTTAATAAGGTTAACAAAAACAAAGGCCTTTTAGGGGTAGTTAGTCAGCTCGATGGCGCACAAGAAGAACCAGGAGCAGATGACATTTATCGCATTGGTACTGTCGCTCGTGTCGTACGCCTTTTTAAATTACCTAATGGTCATACCGCTGTGATTATTCAAGGCTTACGCCGATTTATAATTACCGAAATTGTAAAGGAAGAACCTCATATTATAGCCAAGGTTGCCAAATATGATGAGGAGAAACCGGCTAAACGCGATCAGCAGTTTAAAGCCTTAATGGACTCGGTAAAGGATATTGCCTTAGAGATTATCGAGAAATCTCCTGAAATCCCTAATGAGGCTTCCCTTACCATTAAAAACATTGATAGCGATACCTTCTTACTCAACTTTGTGAGTAATAATATGAATGCCGATGTTGATAAAAAACAACATCTGCTAGAGCAAGACAAACTGCAAGATCGTGCTAATGAAGTGCTGAAACTCCTTAATATGGAGTCGCAGATGCTGGAAATGAAAAACGAAATCCAAGACAAAGTGCGTTTGGATTTTGATAAACAACAGCGCGAGTACTTTTTGCAGCAGCAGTTACGTCAAATTCAAGAAGAACTTGGTGGATCCTCTACCGAAGGGGAAATTGATGAAATGCGTCAAAAGGGCAAGACTAAGAAATGGCCCGAAAAGGTAAAAGCACTTTTTGAAAAGGAGCTAAACAAGATGCAGCGCATTAATCCCCAAGTACCAGAATTTAGCATTCAACGCAATTATTTGGAGTTAATGCTGGATTTGCCTTGGGATCACCGAACTAAGGATAACTTCAACCTGAAACGGGCCGAACGAATTTTAAACCGCGATCATTACGGTCTCGATAAAGTGAAAGAACGCTTAATTGAACATTTGGCGGTGCTGAAGCTGAAAGGCGACATGAAAGCGCCCATATTATGTTTACACGGACCTCCCGGAGTGGGTAAAACTAGCTTGGGTCGCTCAGTGGCAGAAGCGCTTGGGAGACCCTATGTACGCATGTCTTTAGGTGGTTTAGGTGATGAAGCAGAAATTCGCGGTCACCGCAAAACATACATAGGTGCTATGCCTGGAAGAATTCTGCAAAGCATTAAAAAAGCAGAGGCTTCCAACCCTGTATTTGTATTGGATGAGATCGACAAATTAGCAACGGGACGTGGTCATGGTGATCCTGCTTCCGCGATGCTAGAAGTACTAGACCCAGAACAAAACTCTAGTTTTTACGATAATTTCTTAGAAGTGGGCTACGATCTTAGTAAAGTGATTTTCATTGCTACTGCTAATAATATTGGAGCCATTCACCCTGCCTTACGCGACCGTATGGAGGTAATTGAAATTAATGGTTACACAGTGGAGGAAAAGGTAGAAATTGCCGCGAAACACCTTCTGCCTAAGCAATTAAAAGATCACGGTTTAGAAAAGGATGACTTTAAACTTTCGAAAAAAGCCTTAGAGTTTATTGCCGAGCATTATACGCGTGAGTCTGGCGTTCGTGGCCTAGATAAGGTAATCGCTAAGTCGGTGCGTTATGCCGCGAAGAGCATTGCTATGGAACAGGAATATACTCAAGTTCCGAAAGTTAAAGATATTCCACTTATTCTTGGGGCGGAACGTTATAGTAAAGAGCGTTACCAAGATGATGATATTGCTGGTTTGGTAACAGGTTTAGCTTGGACTCCAGTAGGTGGTGATATTTTATATATCGAATCTTCCTTAAGTAGAGGCCGAGGTAGACTTTCTATTACCGGTAATTTGGGAGACGTAATGCGCGAGTCAGCCACTATAGCCATGGCCTACTTAAAGGCGCATGCTGAAGACTTTTCGGTTGATTATCGCCTTTTTGAGCAATACGACGTTCATATTCACTTTCCGGAAGGCGCCATTCCTAAAGATGGACCTTCGGCAGGAATTAGCATCTTAACTTCTTTGGCCAGTTTGTTTACCCAACGTAAGGTTAAAAGTGAGTTAGCGATGACAGGTGAAATTACCCTGAGAGGCCAGGTTTTACCTGTGGGAGGAATTAAAGAGAAAATACTTGCTGCTAAAAGAGCAGATATTAAGCATATCATCTTATGTCGTAAAAACGAAAAAGACGTTTTAGAAATCCGTCCCGATTACCTTGAAGGCTTAAATTTTCACTACGTAGATAAAATGATGGAGGTGATAAAATATGCGCTAAGTGATGATTTGGTGAAAAATCCTAAATTATTGAAAGTAGAAAATAAATCGATTGGCTTCAACAAGAAAGAGTACTAAACTAAGTTCGATGCAAAATCTGAGGCTATAATTTTAGCTCGAGCTCAGGTTACTAAGCTTTAATCTTATTTTAGCTCGAAATATTAGGAGGCAATATTCGTTGATAGCTATAACTTAGGCCCATTCATGAGGAGAGTACTATTTATTTGCGCTTTTATTTGTTTTACTTATACCATTCAGGCACAACTCGGTGGCCGGTCAACCTATCAGTTTCTTAATAGTATTGGCTCAGCTAGAGTAGCGGGACAAGGAAGTAATGCAATCGCTAATACAGCGGAGGACTTAAATTTTGCCCTTTATAATCCCTCTTTGTTGCGCGAAGAAATGTCGGGTCAGTTTAGTTTTAGCGCCGTAGATTATGTTAGTGATATTGGATTTTTAGACGTGGCTTATGCGCGTCATTTAGATAGTGTCGGTACTTTTTTCGCGCATTTGCAATACTTCGACTACGGCGAATTTGACCGGGCCAATGTAATTGGCATTAGGCAAGGAGCTTTCTCGGCTAATGATATGGCCATGAACTTTGGTTATGCGTATCAATTAGATAGTACTTGGAGTTTCGGGGCGACCATGAAATTTATCAATTCGGTTTATGATACTTATAATTCTTGGGGCTTAGCATGGGATGCTGGAATTACCTATCAAATTCCGGCTCGTAGAATTGCTATGGCGCTTGTGATGCGGAATGCTGGATTTCAGGCAGATCCTTATTCAGACACTCGTGAGTCTTTACCTTTTGAGCTGCAATTTGGCATATCTAACCGTTTCGAACACATGCCCCTGCGTTGGCAAATTACCTTAGAGCAACTAGAAACTTTCGATTTGCGCTATCGCGATCCAAATCAGTTTACAGTTAACCAATTTACAGGGGAAGTGGAAGAGAATTTCCCCAGTATCTGGAATAATTTATTACGCCACGTTGTTATCGGGTTTGAATTTGCTCCAAGCGAATCTTTTAATATTCAGTTTGGTTATAATTTCAGAAAAAGAGAAGAGCTAAATTTGGCTACTCGCAGAACGGTTGCAGGTTTTTCGGTTGGTGGCGGAATTAAAATCTATAAATTTTATCTCCACTACAGCCGCAATATGTATCATATAGCGGGTAGTGCCAATCAAATTTCTTTACGTACCAATTTTACTTCTTTTAAGTCTAAAGAGAAGGATAAGAAAGCAAAAGCAAAATAATGGCGGCTAAAAGTATCAGCATTGCAATCGATGGATATTCATCTACGGGTAAGAGTACCATGGCTAAGGCTTTAGCCAAAAAACTCGGATACCGCTACATTGATACAGGGGCGATGTACCGAGGAATTACCTACGCAGCGCAAGAACGCGGTATTATTTCTTCCCGCATTGCCATAGATGCGCTTGTAAATATGTTATCCGAATTGACTTTAGATTTTCGTTTTGATCCAAGCACAGAACGCTCTGATCTTTATGTAAATGATACAAACGTTGAAGCATTTATCCGTAAAAATAAAGTAGCAAGTTGGGTAAGCAAGGTGGCGGAGATTTCAGAGTTACGTCGCTTTTTAGTTGAAGCCCAGCGGAAAATGGCTAATGTTGGCGGTGTGGTAATGGATGGGCGAGATATTGCGTCGGTGGTTTTGCCCCAAGCAGAATTGAAGATATTTATGACTGCCAGCCCAGAAATCAGAGCACAAAGGCGTTATTTAGAATTACAGCAAAGCGCTGATAATGAGAATATCAGTTTAGAGGCAGTGGCTGAAAACTTAAAAGAAAGAGATTATTTAGATACCCATCGAGACGATTCACCGCTAGTGCAAACGGAAGATGCACGCTTATTAGATAATAGTGAAATTTCGATGTCAGAACAGCTGGAAATAGCTTACAATTGGGCTAAAGAGGCAGGTGCTTAGTTAGCACTTTCTTCTCTATCGTGTTTAGCTTTTAGCTCCTTAATAGTTTGAATATAGCGCTGCATTGCTTCAGTTTTGGGCATACCCTGTAATCTGTTCCAAGCATCATGCTTAAAGGTTTGCACTACGTTACTAGATTCGGTTGGTCGCGGTTCTTCTAAATCACCAACAGTAGCTTGCTTAAAATAGGCATAAGCAACCAACATATCGTCAGCACCCTGCGGAGGCAGGTTATTACCGATCGTCACATATTTATCAAACTCTTCTTGTAAATCTGCTGCACTCATCGCGTATTATTTTAATTCTGCCAATACTTGTTCTCCTCCGCGAGCCTTATCGCCAATTTTAACTAGAATATTAGCATCTAAAGGTAAGACTACATCTACCCTAGAACCAAATCTAATAAATCCACAATCAGTTCCCTGCACGGCAAGGTCTCCTTTTTTGGCATAGTTAATAATACGGCGGGCTAGGGCGCCAGCAATTTGTTTGTGCATCACTTCAACTCCTTGGCTATTTTCTACCACTACAGCAGTTCTTTCATTTAAGGTGCTGCTTTTTGGATGCCAGGCCACTAAAAATGCTCCCGGGTGATATTGCGAATATTTCACCTTGCCAGAGATGGGGTAGCGATTAACATGTACGTTTACGGGAGACATGAATATGCTGATTTGAAGCATTTTACGCTTGAAATATTCCGTTTCTTCAATTTCTTCAATTGCGACTATTTTTCCATCTGCGGGAGCGATAACTTTCCCTTCTTCTACCTGCGTATAACGTTTAGGGTTTCGGAAAAACTGCAGTACTAAAATGTATATGATTAGGCTAATTACCAGAATGATATTCTGAACAATTTCATTAGCTATAAAGTAAAAACTAATGAAGTTAATGGCAGCTAGTCCTATTAAAAACTGTAGTAAAATTCGTTTACCTTCTTTGTGTAAGCGGATCATATTATAAGTGTTGGGTCAATTCAATAAACAAATAGGCCAAGGGCATTGCAAATAGTAAGCTATCGATGCGGTCTAAAATTCCTCCGTGGCCGGGCATAAAATTGCCGCTATCTTTTAAGCCATGGGATCGCTTTAAAGCAGACTCGAAGAGATCACCAAAAGTACTGCTAATAACCACTATAAAACCAAGTAGCAACCACTGCCAAGTGCTAATTATATCCACACCTCCAAACTGGTCGAGTAGATAAGCACTGAGCAGAGCAAAGAAAAGGCCGCCGATAAATCCTTCCCAGGTTTTTTTAGGTGAAATTTTCGGCATCAGTTTGTGTTTACCTAAAAATCGTCCTACGAGATAGGCAAAGCTATCGAATGACCAAATCATTATAAAAATTCCCGCTAATAGCCAAGGCTCTTCGGCCAGAAGCGCAAGACTTAATAGCGGGGGAATAAGGTAAACAAGCCCAACAATATGATGAAATAGTTGGCTTAATCCTTCATCTTTTTGATCGAAGGCTAAGAGGCAAAGATTTATTAACATCAGGCTTAAGCCTAATAAAAGTGTGAGATACAATCGTGTGTCGGAAATTCCCTGCCCAGGAAAGTTTCCAAAAAGATAGAGACTGAGTACTAAAATTGCAATTCCAAAGGAAGCAGACCTTACGCTAACATGACTTGGCTTAAATAGCTGCCACTCAATAATGGCAAAAGACCCTAGAAGAGTAGCTAATAGCAAACCTCCCCAACTTAAATAAAAGGTGGAGACTAATATTAGGGCCACATAAACAATTCCGCTAGCCGCTCTGATAAGCAAATTTCGCATCCTATAACTGATCTTCTAATAGCAATAGGTAAATTTCCTTACTGCAAATTTTACCCGTATCATTTTCTTCGATGTCGTCGAGTTTAATCGGGCCTTTGATGGTGGTGATTTGTGAAGGAAGATTATTGTGGTACTTTACTCGAATTCCCGCTAAGGCTGTGCGCAGCTTGTCGGTGATTTGGCTAGTACGAGCAATGGTTATAAAGGTTTCAGGTAATTCTTCGAGGGTTTTGCCTTTAAGCTGATTGGCGGAAAGCATAATACCTCCATTAAAGGCGACCAAGTATTCGCATTCAGAACAAAAGGCATCAGATTCTAAAAAGTCTTCACTGATCTCCACATTGGCTTTGCGCAGAATGGAAATGAGGTTTTCATTTTTGCAATAAACTTTCCCTAAACCAGATTCCTCCATAATGAGGCGGATATAGGTATAGGCTTCGTTTTCATCATCGCAATAGAGGAATTTCCCCCCTGAATGCGTAAATCGTTTAACAAAGCCCAAGTCAAAGCCCTCCTCTTCGTTAATAACGAGAGGGGGGCTTTTTTTTCCTTCAACTTTTTTATTCGTTTCTTCCTCAGCAGGCTTGCCACTGATGATGTCTATGAAACGACCAAATAGTCCTTTTTTCTCTTTAAACTCTGCCATAGCTTAATTAAAGGCAGGAGAAGTTTTAGCTTTCAGAGGTGCTTTCTTTTGGTTTTTCGTCCTCAGCACTGTCTGTTATCGGCTCTTCTTCGCTTACATTCTTGGGTTTTTTCATGAAGTTTTCTGCTTCCATAACTTCGTCGCGCGACTTCCAAGGACGCTTGCCAAAAATCCTCTCCAGATTTTCCTTAAAAATAACTTCTTTTTCTAGTAAGAGCTCGGCCAGTTGAACAAGTTTTTCTTTGTTCTCTGTTAATATTTCTTTGGCTCTAACGTATTGAGCCTCAATTATTTTACTAATCTCTTCATCAATTATACGAGCAGTTTCTTCACTGTAAGGCTTGGTGAAGCCCATGTCATTACCGTTTTGGCTGTCGTAATAAGTGATATTTCCAAGCCTTTCATTTAAACCATAAATGGTTACCATGGCACGTGCTTGCTTCGTTACTTTCTCTAAATCGCTTAAAGCGCCGGTGGAAATTTTATTGAAAATAATTTCTTCCGCAGCCCTTCCGCCAAGAGCGGCACACATCTCATCTAAAATTTGATCGGTGTTCGTAAGCTGTCTTTCTTCGGGTAAGTACCAAGCGGCGCCTAAAGATCGTCCTCTAGGAATGATAGTAACTTTTACTAGCGGTGAGGCATGCTCTAATAGCCAGCTAATAGTAGCATGTCCGGCTTCGTGATGGGCAATTTTATTTTTCTCATCGGAGGAAATAATTTTATTCTTCTTCTCTAAACCACCGATAATACGATCTACCGCATCCAAGAAGTCTTGCTGACCAATGGCTTTCTTGTTTTTACGAGCTGCAATTAAAGCGGCTTCATTACAAACGTTGGCAATATCAGCACCACTAAATCCTGGCGTTTGACGAGCAAGGAATTCGCTGTCTAAAGACTCATCACTTTTTAGTGGACCTAAGTGCACTTTAAAAATTTCTTTACGCTCGGTTAAGTCGGGCAAATCAACGTAAATCTGACGATCGAAACGGCCAGCACGCATTAAAGCTTTATCTAGGATATCGGCACGGTTAGTAGCCGCAATTACAATTACGTGTTGGTTGGTGCTAAAACCATCCATCTCCGTAAGTAATTGGTTAAGCGTGTTTTCTCTTTCGTCGTTGCCACCCGAAATGGCATTTTTCCCTCTGGCCCTACCAATGGCGTCAATCTCATCTATGAAAATGATAGAAGGCGACTTTTCTTTGGCCTGTTTAAATAAATCACGCACACGTGAGGCACCAACTCCCACAAACATCTCCACAAAATCAGATCCTGATAAAGAGAAGAATGGAACTTTAGCTTCACCCGCAACTGCTTTCGCAAGAAGGGTTTTTCCGGTTCCTGGAGGACCTACTAATAAGGCGCCTTTAGGAATTTTACCCCCTAGGGAAGTATAGCGTTCGGGCTCCTTAAGGAAGGATACAATTTCTTCTACCTCTTCTTTAGCACCTTCTAAACCGGCCACATTTTTAAAGGTGATTTTAACGTTGGTGTTCTGATCGAAAAGCTGTGCTTTAGATTTACCAATATTAAAAATTTGGGCTCCAGGGCCGCCACCACCGCCACTCATGCGGCGCATGATGAAAATCCAAATACCAATCATTAAGATTAGAGGGAAGGTCCAAGCAATTACATCGCCCCAAATATCTTTACGTTCTTCATGACTGGCGATAATACGTTTATCGTCAAGGTCTGCGTGGCGTTCGTAAAAATCGTCTAGGTTATTCTTGTAAGCTTCGTATGGCATCTGAAAAGTGTACTGCGGTCCGCGAGGATTGCTGGCAATGCCTTTTTCTCTTAATGCCTTGTAACGCTCTTTATTTTCAAGTGATTCTTCTTTGATGAAAACCTGAATTTGGTTGCCATTGATAATTTTCACTTCACTTACATCGTCGGCTAGAAGCATTTCAGTGTAAGAGGCAAAGTCGGTCTTTTCGATGGTATTGCCAAAACTGCCAATTATTTGAATGGCAATAAATATTAAAAAGATGGCTAGGTAAATCCAGTAAAAATTAAATTTCTTTTTGGGATCGTTTGATCCACCACCTTGCGGCTTATCGCCAGAACCTCGAGAGAACTGCTCTTTCAGTTTACGCAGCTGCTCCTTGTTTTTATCTTCTTTCTGTTCCATTTTCGTTCGTGCTCCTTTGCTCTATTTATCTTCTATATGCGTTAATTCGCCATCACCCCAAAGGCTTTCCAAATCATAAAACTTGCGTGTTTCAGACTGAAAAACGTGTACCACCGTATCAACATAGTCCATTAGAATCCATTCAGAATTTTCTAGACCTTCTACGTGCCAGGGCTTTTCATTTAGCTCTTCACGTACAATTTTTTCCACCGAATGACTGATGGCTTTTACTTGGGTGTTGGAGTTTCCTTCACTTATAACAAAGAAGGAGCAGATAGAGTTCTCGATATTCCTTAAATCAAGGATAGTTATTCCCTTAGCTTTGAGGTTTTCCATGCCTTCAATTATCTTAGAAACTAAGTCGGGAAATTTCGCTTTCGCCATTAAATACTTTTATTTTCGTTGCAAAATTAAACAATGTAAACTTGGCAAGACTATGCTTGCGCCTTTTAATACTATTATGAATACGCAATTGGTTGGAATTAGTATTATTCATCTATCTGAAACAGATAGTACCAACAAGGCAATCAAAAACAAACTAATTCAAGAAAAGGTTCCTGAAGGTTTGGTAGTAAGTACGGATTACCAAACACTAGGCCGTGGACAATTTGGCAATAGTTGGGAGTCTGCCGCTGGTCTTAACTTGCTTTTTAGCACCGTTTTCTACCCAAAATTCTTAAGCCTCAATGAAAGCTATCGCCTTACTATGTCAGTCTGTCTTGGAATTTGTGATTTCCTTGCCGAATTAAATTTTAAAGCAGAAATAAAATGGCCTAATGATATCTTACTTGATGGGCGAAAATTATCGGGGACCTTATTAGAAAGCTCTTTAAACTCACGTAATTTTGAATACTGTGTGGTGGGAATTGGCTTAAACGTAAATCAAGTGGATTTTGCCAATAGCATGGCTGTTTCGCTGAGGCAGATAAGTAAGCAAGAATATCTGCTATCTGAATTATACCCTATTTTATATCGTCATTTAAGCAAACGCTATTTGCACTTAAAAGAAGGTGGACAGGTACAGCAGCAAAGAGATTTTAACGAAAGACTTTATGGCAACCAACAAGGTGTTCCCATAATTTGGCAAGAAAAGGAACATTGGGTGTTATGCCGAGGAGTAGATCCCCAAGGGAATTTACTGGTGGAGTTTAACGATGGATCTTTTCAGCTTTTTAAGCATAAGGAAATTAGCTTTTTATTAAAGAGCTAAAAGCCTGCCGCCGCATCGGCAGAAGGCTTTATAATTTCCCAGTGGCTTCCGCCAATTCCTCAATAAATTTTTTGAGAGGGCGCTCAACCATCATTTTTATCATTGGATTGAATTTGCCGGCAAAGTCATAATAAACTTGGCTGCCTCCTTCGTTGGCTTCAATCATACAGGCCAAAGTGAAGTCTAACTTCGAGCTTGCGGCTTTAAATTTCATCATGCTAGGAACTGTTTTTTCGTCAACTAAGAGACGAACATCTGGCATGCCTTTTAATCCAAAAACAAAAGTGTTTTCGTCGGCTTCAAAACGCTCCACCGAGGCGGGCATAAAAAGCTTCATATTTTCTAAGTTGTCAAAAAGGGCAAAAAGCTCTTCGGGACTTTTACTTACTTGAACTTTATCGGATGAGAATTCCATATTATTTTTTCCAGTTCGCCGGATCTTTTCTCCAGCTAATTAATGTATCAAAACCTGCTTGGTCAATTGCGCCAGTTTCTTGCAACTGCGTAATAAGGTGTGGGTAATCGCTAAGCGTATGTAAATTACAATTTGCCTGAGCGAAATTTTCTTCCGCAATAGGGAAAGCATAGGTGAAGAGGGCTACCATTCCCATAACTTCGGCTCCGCTTTCTTTTAAAACCTCCACTACTTTTAAGCTGCTCCCGCCAGTGCTAATCAGGTCTTCTATAACTACTACTTTACTATTTGGTTTAAGGTCACCTTCAATTTGATTTTGACGACCGTGTTTTTTCGGTTCGGGGCGAACATAAACCATAGGAAGATCAAGCTCATCGGCTACCAAGGCACCTATAGCAATGGCGCCAGTGGCAACGCCAACAATATATTCGACCTCAGGATATAGCTTTTTAACAGCCTCTGCTAATTGTGATTTTAAGAAATTTCTCAAATTCGGATGACTGAGTGTCACACGGTTATCACAATAAATTGGTGATTTCCAGCCGGAAGCCCAAGTGAAAGGGTCTTCAGGTTGTAGTTTTATTGCCTTAATTTGCAAAAGCTCTGTGGCCGTTTTGCGAGCGGTTTGTGCATCTAAAATCATGGGCCAAATGTATAAAGTTTTCATTAAGGAAAGTCTATTAATTCTTAGCGATACTCCCCAAGAAGGAGCGATAAACTATTTAGGTTCGGAGCAGTTGCGAAACTTGGTAAAAAGCATGGCCGCTAGCGAGAATAGTAGCGTTTATATTTGGTCTTCTGATCTGCCGAAAATGTGGCAGTCCTTTAAATCCTTGTTTCGAATTATTGATGCCGCCGGCGGTGCCATAAAAAGTCCGGAAGGCGACTTACTTATGATATATCGCTATGGACATTGGGATCTCCCGAAAGGGAAAATAGAAGCAGGCGAGAGCAAAGAAGAAGGTGCGATTCGCGAGGTGATGGAAGAGTGTGGTGTGGACGAGCCCGAGATCGTTGGAGTTTTACCTACTACCTATCACTACTACGAATTAAAAGGGGAGCCCATTTTGAAGCGCAGCTTTTGGTTTGCGATGGAATTGGATAAAAACACGCCCTTAAAACCGCAGCTAGAAGAGGATATTTCGCAGGTAATTTGGTGCGATACTGCTAAAGTGGAGCAACTAAAAGACCAATCCTATGGCAATATTCGTTTAGTTTTAGAAGCGCTTGAAAAAGGCGATTGGTAATACAATAAGTCCGCTTAAATACGAACTGCGGCAGGTACAAATTGAGTGTAATCGCCATTATTTCGCATTACATCGCGCACTATACTGCTGCTTATCGATGAAAGTCCGGAGGCAGTTAATAAGAAAATAGTTTCCAGATCCTTCTTTAATTTACGGTTCGTTTGGGCAATGGCTTTTTCAAATTCAAAGTCGCTGGGATTGCGAAGACCTCTTAAGATAAACTGAGCATTTTTTCTTTCGCAATATTCAATCGTAAGTCCTTGATAAGAGTCAACGATTACTTTTTCCTCCTCCTTAAAAGTTTCGATAATCCAGTTGATGCGCTGTTCTTTCTCAAACATATACTTTTTCGTAGCATTACTGCCGACGGCAATAATAATTTGATCGAAAAGCGGTAACGCGCGCTGCACAATATCAACATGCCCTAAAGTAATGGGGTCGAATGAACCTGGAAATACGGCTATTTTCATAGATGAGATTTTAAGGTATTGGCGATGCAATCGCTAAAAAGTTGCTGCAGACTGATGCCCACGTATAAAGCTTGTTGCGGTAATAGACTCTGTTTGCTAAGCCCCGGAACAGTATTTACTTCGATTAATACGGGATCAGTTTCGTTTTCAAGTATATAGTCTACGCGAGCCAAGCCGCTTAATTCCAGTAATTTATATACTTCTTCACTCATGCGCATTACCTTTTCGTATACGTCCGCACTAATGTCGGCGGGCGTTTTTTCTTCGGAAGCGCCACTGTATTTCGATTCGTAATCGAAGTATTCGTTCTTGGGTTTGATGTGTGTAACGGCAAGCGCAGAAATTTTCCCGCTATGGTCGGAAACGCCACAGGCAAGCTCCAAGCCTTTTACTTGACCTTCGATTAATACTTTGTGATCTATGCTTTGGGCCGTTTTTATCGCTTCCGCTAGATGGGCTTGGTCTTTAACCATACTCACGCCAATAGAAGAACCGCTACGGGTGGGTTTCACGAAACAGGGCAGTCCCACTTGAGCGAGAATTTCCTCTTCGTTAATTTCCTCAAAGCCATGCAAGAAAAAAGCTTTGGGTGTTTTAAAACCGTAAGAAGAAAGTAAAATATTGCACTCGGCTTTGTTAAAGGTAAGGGCGCTGGCAAATTGCTTGGAACTGCTGTAGGGCATTCGCAGCATATCGAAATATCCAGCCAATGGACCATCTTCGCCAGGATGACCATGCACGGCATTAAAGATTCCGTCGAAATTTATTTTTTCGGTACCGATCGTAAAACTGAAATCGTCGCTTAAAATAGGATAGGCCTTACCTTCATCATCTAGCGCACGCCAATTATTGCGTTCTAAAATTACCCGAAAAAGGCGATATTCACTGCCTTGTAAGCTTTCATAAACCACTTGTCCAGAGTTCATTGATACCTCAAACTCGGCCGAGTATCCACCCATAATAATCCCAATGGTTTTCATAATTGAATCCCTAATTTTTAATTTGAATGTTTGTTAGTCGCTCCCTTAAAGAGGGGATATTTTGGACACGCATGTTTAAATGTTGAAAGAAATCATCACTCATTCCGTATTTCTCCTCAATCTGTTTTAAGATGTTGGGAAATTCTTCGCGTTGATTTTGGCGATAGGACATTAGGTAATAAAATATCTCAAATTCCTGTTCGCTATACTTCGTTTTAAGACTATCCACATTTTTGAACTGGCGGTAATCATATTGCATTTCATCCCACAATTGCATATCTATTGGTAATGCCATTAATAGGCTGTCAAATTGCCTAGTTTGCGCTTTTCTCGCTTCTTGTAGTTCCTGATTAATGCGCAGAAAATTCTGTAAATCGGCGTCGCTATAGTCTTCTTCGCTTTGCGCAGATGTGCCCAAACAAAAGAAAATGAATAAGATAAAGAAAGAACTTCGCATTAATCTAAAAGAGAAAATACTTTCACTAGGAGATCATTAATGCGCGCTAAAGGGTTAGTGCGGATATCCTGCTCTTCTTCGGCAATTTTCAGGAAAAGGCCATCTAAACCTTTGTTGGTAGAATAAGCTGAAAGATCGGAAACCGAAATGCTTTGCAAATTCATTAAGGAACCTAAGGTTCCAAAGCCGGGGATGCCAATGGCCAAAGTACTGTTGTAGTCGGCTACAAAATCTTCGTAAGTCTGACTAATACTAGTGCCGCCCACGGTAACTTGCTGTAGGGCATTGTCAATTTTGGGCTCGTAGGTAGTGAAAAGGGTATTATAACTTGTATTGCGTAAATAAGCAGTAGCCGCAGTATCAATTCCTCCAAATAAAATATCATTGGCATCAGCGATGCTCATGTCAGTTATCGCATCTATGAAAATGGGAGCGGCTTGATTGGCAGCAGCTTCGGCCGCGCGGTTAATACCTAAAATCAACTCGTCTTCTTTGGATTTTAAACCGGGAATGGTAATGCCTAAAATACTGGTACCATTGTAAACGGTATTGCCACTAATGGTGAGGAAGCCTACGCTAAATTGCTTACTTTTAAAAGTCTCTATGGCATTTTGAGTGGCAATGGGTAAAAGTAATTTCACCAAAGGATCTTGAAAGTATCCGTCCTCGGCCCCTAATTTAGCACTGGAAGTATCCGTACCTACACTCAAGGCGGATTTCAAGCCATCCGCAATCTCGCTTTCACTTAAAGTGCCGTTTCCCAAAAAGTCGTTGAGCGTGTCCTCTTCACAAGAACTAAAAACTAAAAGGGCGCTGATTGACAAAAGACTGAATAACTTCTTCATGATAAAATTTTTACAAAGCTAAAAATTGAGCGTGAGCTGTTGATATTTAATTTCTTTATCCTCATTAAAATTTGAAAGGCTTAAACCAAGCAAACGAATAGGTTCGGTAATTTCTTCTTTTAAAAGGAGATGCAAGGCATTTTGCCAAAGAATTTCTCGATCTAAGCTTTTCTTTTCCAAACTAATACTGCGCGAATAGGTCCTAAATTGATTGTCTTTAAACTTGAGAGTAATGGTCTTCCCGGCCTGATTAGCCAGCGCTAGCCGTTTATGCCAGATATTAAAGATTTCGCTGAGTGCTTTTTTCAAGTGTTCTTCGCCCACAATATCCTTGCTATAAGTGGTTTCGGCGCCCAGTGATTTGCGGGCTCGGCTAGGAGTGACCTTCGATTTTTGGCGTGCGCGTACGATTTCATAAAAGTGTTCTCCCGACTTTCCAAATTCTTGGTGCAGTAACTCTTTGGTCCAGGTTTTTAAATCTTTACCGCGGTGAATACCTAGGAACTTCATGCGTTCAGCGGTTTTTTTGCCGATGCCATAAAACTTCCCTATGGGTAATTCTTCTAAAAAAGGAATCGCCTCTTCGGGCAGAATGGTTTTTTGACCATTGGGTTTATTAATGTCACTGGCTACTTTGGCTAAAAATTTATTGATGGAAATCCCCGCGGAAGCACGCAATTCGGTTTCTGCCCAAATGCGTTGGCGAATTTCCTTGGCGATTTTAGTGGCGGTAACCAGACCTTTTTTATTTTCGGTAACATCTAAATAGGCCTCATCTAGCGAAAGCGGTTCTACTAAATCGGTGTACTCGTGAAAGATAGAGCGAATCTGCAGTGAAACCGCTTTGTACTTAGCAAAATTGGGTTTTACGAAAATTATTTCGGGGCAGCGACGAAATGCGAGTGAGGAGGCCATGGCCGAATGAATTCCAAATTTACGCGCTTCATAACTGGCTGCGGCAACTACGCCCCTCTCACGAGAGCCGCCAACGGCTACTGGTTTTCCGCGAAGTTCTGGATTGTCCCTTTGTTCTACTGAAGCGTAAAAGGCATCCATATCGATATGGATGATTTTGCGGATGTACTCAGGTTCTGGACTCATATTCTATCCAAATTTACGACGAGTATTTAGAAAAGAGTAATCCCAAACTAGTACTCTAGTTTATTTTGAGAATTGCTTTCTATATTTGAAGCATGAAGAACCGATTTTCCCTCTTGTTAGGCCTTTTCTTGGCTAGCACGATCGCCTATGGTCAGGCCTTTAAAGCGAAGTATTACGACTACAATTTTAATTTCTACGAAATCTGCGCGGAAGCAGAGGCGTATTTCACTGCCCATGGAAAAGAAGAGGGCTCAGGACATAAGGGTTTTGAGCGGTGGAAAAACAGCAACGAATATAAATTTGCACCAAGCGGTGATCGCAGTAATGTTGATCCTTATTTTGTAGAAAAAGCTTGGCAGAAAGTACAAGAAAGAAACTCAAAAACGAATACTAGTCCAGCTTGGCGCGATTTAGGTCCTTACCGAGTAGATAGTATTTCTGGGCATTATAGTGCGGGCATCGGTAGGGTGGAATGTTTTTATGTAAATCCTGCCAATACGCAACAACTTTATTTGGGATCGCGCTCGGGTGGATTTTGGAAAAGTATGAATGGTGGTTCTTCTTGGACTAGTTCATCTACCGATTTTCTGGTGGCAGCCGGTGTAAATACCATGTCGGTTAATCCTAATAATCCTGATTCAGTTTTAATCAATGTGCGCAATGCTAACAATGGTACAAGCCACGGAATTTACCGTTCAACTGATGCGGGCGCTACTTGGGCTTTAAGTAATTTTTCTCCTACTGCTTTAGGCTGGGGAGGATTGGGAGACAATAACCAGGTGTATATTATTGCGTATCACCCACGCGTGAAAGACTTGGTATTTGTGGGCACTTCACGAGGCTTATACCGCAGTACCGACGATTTACAAACCTTCACCCGCCTGCGCAATAATGATGATATTATAGATATTAAGTTTCATCCTAGCGATGATCAGATAGTATATATCTACGATGATTATTACTGGGGGCCAAACCAAGATTTAATCCTACGCTCGGATGATGGGGGTTTAACTTTTACGAATAGTGCAACTTTAGTGGGTAACAATAATGCTAAGGTGCAAATTGCGGTTAGTCCCGCTTGCGCAGATTGTTTGTATGCGGCCAGTGGTAATGGGGTATGGAAATCTACCGACAAGGGCGCTAACTTTACTTTTATGACCAACCCTCCCGGTACTTGTGATGGTTTCGCCGTTAACGATCAGGATACCTCAATTATGGTATATGGCATGTTAGATATTTATGCCAGCTACGACGGTGGTAGTAATTTTCAGCAGGTAGCCTGGTGGGCGCATAATAACAGTAATCGTCCTTTTTCGGGTAGCCAATATGTGCATGCCGATTTAAGAGAAATAGAATGCATTAACGGCGAATTTTATATTGGCACTGATGGTTATCTGGCTAAAACCAGCGATGATGGAGCAAACTGGCAACGTCTTAGCGAAGGCACCGGTATCCGTGAGTTTTACGATTTAGGGGTGGCGCAAAGCCATAACTTACATAATATCAGTGGCTCACAAGATAATGGCACTAGTATTCGTAAAACCAATCACTGGCTCGAGTTTTACGGTGCCGATGGAATGGATGGAGTTATTCATCCTTTAAACCCTGATTATATGATGGGTAGCGTGCAATTTGGCACCCGTCGTTTAACTTTCGATGGCGGGCTCAGCCAGCGTGCAGCTACGCCACCCGGACAATCGGGTGCTTGGGAAGCACCATTGGTCTATGCGCATTCTGAGCCGATGACCATTTATTCATTTGGAGAGGATGTATACCGCAGCAGCGACTTTGGTCAGACTTGGGTAAACCAAGGAACGGGTTTGGCGAGTGGGGTAATAGACCGTGCAGCAGTGGCTTATAATAACGCTGATGTGATTGCTATTGCGACCGATAATAAGTTGGAAATCAGTACCAACGGAGGGCAAAGTTTTACCAATCGCTATATCGGATTACCTCAGCGTAATATTGTAGATATAGCTTTTGCCCCTCACAATGATTCAATCATCCTAATCTGTTATGGAAATTATCAAAACGATTTAAAAAAGGTTTATATCACTTTTGATCAAGGTTCCACCTGGACCAATATTACCGATGCGGGTATTGGTGATATGCCCATTCTTAGCGTAGCAATAGATCATAGCTCAAACCCTAACTTATACGTCGGGGCAGAAATAGGTGTATTTACCAAACCTATGCAAGGAGGAACTTGGACTTTATATAACACGAGCTTGCCTAATACTGCGGTGAAAGACTTAGAAGTTATGTTTGGTAGCAATACTTTACGCGCCGCCACTTGGGGTAGAGGTATGTGGGAAACCGATTTGGTAGGCCGCGCGGCTTACCCAAAAATCAATTACAGCTTCCTTAGTCAAGAAGAGAGCTTTGTGAGTCCCAAATTTGGAGTAGACCAATTTATTAATGCACAAATTAACTATGCTGGTAACTTAAGTTCGGTTTATGCCACTTGGTCTGATTCGGATATGAGCTTAGATTCTTTAGTGGCCATGCAAAACACTGGCGACAGCACCTGGCAAAGTATTCGTCCCATTACTAATTATCCCATTGGCACGAAACTCTATTTTAAAATTTATGCCGTTGGCTCAGCGAACGATACTTCCGAAACTATTCGTTTCTGCTACACCGTAAAACCCTTTACGTATTGCAATGCTTCTGGCACCGGCTCTGCTTTCAGCGGAAATTACATCGATTATATTTCTTTGGGTGCCTATCAAAAGGTAAGTGCGAAAGAGGGCTATGGAAATTTCACTAACGAGTATATTGCTTTGGATGCGCAAACAGCTTATCAGTTTTTAGTAGCCTTGCGCAATGCGCCCAATCAAGATTCGGTGCATGCCTGGATTGATTACAATAAGAACGGTGATTTTGATGACGACGAACGTATTATTTTCCCTCCCATTGATCCCAATAAACAAAGTATTGCCACTTTCACCACGCGTGCTTGGCTTGGAACGGATACCTTACGAATGCGCGTTCTTAATCAGCGCGGCTTAGGTATTCCCACTTCTTGCGGCGATTTTGTAGGCGAGGTAGAAGATTACTCAGTGGTATTAAGTGGTTCGGGTATTGGCATGGCAGAGAGTCTAAACGAGAACGATTTTTCGGCCTTTCCTAATCCATTTAATCAAACTTTAGAATTGGAATGGGAGCACTCGCAGGCAGATGCGCTCGTAATAAAAGTGAGCAATAGCAGTGGGCAAGTGGTTTTTAAGGAAAGCATTAGCAATACAGGTAAACTGAGAATTGATACCCAAAGTTGGCCCAAGGGCTTGTATTTAGTGCAGTTTGATTCTGATGCCAATCAAGTGACTAAGCTATGCGTAAAGCAGTAAATAGCTTATTTATAATCTTATTCTTAAGTAATTCCTGCGCGGTTAAAAAAGCGCAGGAATTTGCTTCTCCCGATTTAGAAATTGTACAGACTTCCTTTCACTTCAATGTTCCGGGAAACCAAAGGGAATTAATTGAACAGCGCTATACGATTGTCTTGCAGGCTAATCCCAATAATTTTGCCTTAGATAGTTTAGTAATGAAGGATGGTAAGGTAGCGCTCAGTTCTAGCGGAGACTTAAAGCTTTGGGAGGGCAGTTTGCATTGGAATTTTCTCGGCGAATCTCAGGTGCAGGCGGGCGATACGGCTTATTTATTTGTCAGTAAAAAAGGCGAGGTTTTTAAACAAGCCCTGGTATTGTCTAAAGGCGAAGATGTTTATTTGCCTTGAAACGTGAATTTACCTACCTACGCATCTAGCGAAAGCGAACAAAAGAGATAATTTAGCTAAAAACCTGATGGTACTTTTCTAAATATAAATCGATGCTCTTGCGCTTGTACTGCATAATATAGCGCGGGTGCTCCAAGGGAATGAGTTCCTTAAACAGCTTTTCTTCCTTATTAATCTCCGATAGAAATTTGAAGTTTTTACCATTGCCCCAAACAATGGCTTTTTCTTTGGAGCCGCACAGTTCTATTTGCTTTTTAAGCTGCTCGATCATGAAGCTTTTCACACTTTGGTAGAGTGCCGCTGAATCGTAGTAATTCCAATTTACCCAATTGCCTTTTTTATTGAGATGGGTGAAGCCTAGCGGACAAGCGGCGCCAATAAAATAGCGCTGGTAGAATTTTTCGGGACCGCCGAAATAACGGATGTAAGTATAAACGTATTCCGCGGAAGTTTCCGAAGTTTCAATGGCGGTTTCGATCTTACAATCTTCGCGCAAAGCCTTGGTGTCGGTAAAGGGAATGCCGGTTAAACCGGCGCCCAAACGACCGGGATTAATGCCTAAAATTAAATGACGCTGCTTAGTATCGCTATAATATTTTTGATAAAACTCGCTTAAAATGCGCTCTACCTCAGGACCGTTTTCCTGGTAGGGATTCATCACTTTCGTTTCTTTATCGAGCAGACTTTCATTGAGATCGAGCTCATTATAAAACTGAAGAATCTTTTGGTAAAGCATGGGCGTCTTTTTAGTGGTCGATATGCGCGAAATGAACGAGATCTTGTAATTCGATAAATTCTAATAATTTTTCGTGGCAAGCTTCTAAAACCAGTAGAGGTGCGCAGTTGGCTTTGAAGGCATCAATCCAGCGACTGGCGCAAACACACCAGCAGTCGCCTGCTTTTAAACCAGGGAAATTATACTGGGGCATAGGGGTGCTTAAATCGTTGCCTTGCGCTTTACTGTAGGCTAAAAAATCATCGGTCATTACCGCGCAAACGGCATGCACACCAAAATCGGAATCGTCGGTGTTGCATTGTCCGTCTCTGAAATAGCCAGTAAGAGGCGCGGTACTGCAGCTAATAAGGCTTTCGCCGAAAACGTTTTTTTGCATTAGTTTTTAATAATTTTCAAAGTGTTTCCCGCTTTATTAATAATGGTGTAGAAACCAGCTGCCTCTCGGCTAAGATCTATTTCGCTTTCGTTTTGCACTTCTTTGATAAGTTGGCCTTCACTGTTGTAGATCTGTAAACTCTGCTTTTCGCTGAGGTGAAAAATGCCAGAAGAAGGATTAGGATATAATTCTATCGTTTTCTCTATTAATTGCTCATCTATACCAATGCCTTGGCCCACTTGATAGAGGCTTAAATTACCACTAACTTCATTGGAAACCGCTAAAAGGGCAATGCCATTGGGGCTGTTTTGTGCAGAAATAAAAGTAATGTGTTCGGGGCCAAGATCGCCAGTGGCGGTGTCGTTTGCGGCTAAAGAGAAATCGCGTTCTAAAATATAGGAATCGAATACAGGCGCTTGAGGATTATCGATATTGTAAATCATAATTCCACCCATGCGCTCCAAACCGATAAAAGCGTAAAGAACACCATCTACTTCGCCAATGGCAAGGGCTTCGGGCTCGGGACCTCTGTCGTCGCTGCGATCTTTACGACTCGAATTATCATCATAATTAGAATTGAAATTTGCCCCATAAGCCTGAGAAGTAATTTGCTCAAAATCATCACCGCTATCCCAAACTAATTGTCCTTGCGTATCCCAAATACTAAAGGAACGGGTTCCAAAGGTAAAGAGCGAATCGTGCACAAATCCATTGCGTTTATTCCCTAAAGTGGTAGTGACTTTTAAGCGACCCAAAACAGAATCGAGTTGCAAGGTAGAAGGACTATTAAATACAATAGGGTTGAGATTGACGTTATTAACGCGCTCTACTTCGCTGTAGGCACTGTATTCGCGCGAATCTCCTTCATTAGCACTGATAATATAAGTGTTCCCATTCTTAGCGAAAGCTTTGATGGCATCGGGTTGATACATGCCGAAAACATTAAAATGAGGCTTAATGTCTATACTGCTCGAAAGGTCTGAAGCGTCGAAGCCATTGCCAGCCAGGTTATGGTCTTTGTAGCCTAAACCGATAACCGTATCGAGACTAAAAGTAAAGATGTCGATAATGGCCAAGGCGTTATTTTCTTGCAAAGAAACGTAGGCTTTAGTTCTAGTGGGATCTATAGCAATGTATTCGGGTTCTACATCTTGTGAAAACGAACTCAAGCCATTATTTCCATAGATATTAATACTAGGATCATAAGGAATAGTATCGTAGCGGGTGAAGTCAACCGAATGCACATCGGCTTGCGTTAATACTGTGGCAGAGCCCGAACGAAAATCGATCACACTTACCGTTCCTAATGGATCAATGGTATAGTCGTCGGATGGTTCTCCTTCATTGGCCACTAAAATATATTGCGTGCTGGGAGCAAAGCAAATCATATCAGGCATGGCGCCTACAACTACCTGGTTGAGGTAGGTTCCGTTGGTGTCGAAAAACACTACTTTACCATTAGACTGGGGTAAATTCGCATTTAGGGCAACCGCTAAAACATTGCCTTGCACAGCCAAACTATTAACAGAGCCGCTGTAGGGAGTTAGGTCGATGCGGCCCACGCGATAGGATTTACGGAGATCGCTAATTTTTAAAATATCAATTTTACTTTCCGCCGCATTGCTAGAGAATATACGTTGCGATAGGGGTTCATAGGCATTCACTTCGCTGCCGCCTTGATTGAATTTTAGAGTGTGATAATTATAAGTGCGCTCGAAAGCGAGGCCTTGAGAAAAGCCTAAAGTGGAGATTAATAGCGCGAGCGAGAGTAGATAAGAACGCATATTTTTTATTTTCATCAAAGAACGGAATTATTGCTTTGACATGCTAAAGGAATTAGGCTACGAAAGAAAAAATCCCCATTGAAATATCAAATGGGGATTCTATTTAGGCTGTCATTTCCGCGAGGGTTTCTTTGGCCGCTTGCAGGGTTTGTTTAATATCATCGTCGTTTAAGGCGGCATTTAAAAACCAACTTTCGTAGGCACTCGGCGGTAGATAGATTCCACGTTTGAGCATGCCATGGAAGAAGGCTTTAAAGTGGGGGTTGTCACCGCTTTTCGCAGATTCGAAATCACGAATTTTTTCGGCGCTGAAATGTACGCTAATCATAGAGCCAATGCGGTTGATCTGATAATCTAAGCCACTTTCTTTTAAAAGAGGATGTAGTCCATCTTCAATGGCCTCGCAGGTTTTCGCTAATTTATCGTAAACCGCAGGATTGTCTCTTAAATGCTTTAAAAGGGTATACCCGGCCGTCATGGCGATGGGGTTACCCGATAGAGTTCCCGCCTGATAAACTGGGCCATTTGGCGCTACGTATTCCATAATATCCGCGCGACCTCCATAGGCACCCACGGGTAAACCAGCACCAATAACTTTTCCGTAAGTAACTAGATCGGCTTGTACACCGGTTACTTCTTGGGCGCCACCAAAACCAAGGCGGAAGCCACTCATTACTTCATCAAAAATAAGTAGCGCACCTTCTTCATTACACATCTGGCGCAAGCCTTCTAAAAAGCCAGGCTCGGGTAAAATGCAACCCATATTGCCAGGAATGGGCTCGATGATAATGGCCGCTATTTCATTTTTATTAGCGGCAAATACTTCTTTAACAGACTCTAAATCATTGTATTCTGCCAAAAGCGTGTCTTTTGCAGTTCCCTTGGTAACACCTGGGCTGCTTGGGTGACCTAAAGTTACCATGCCGCTACCGCCTTTAATTAAGAAGCTATCGCCGTGGCCATGATAGTTCCCCGCAAATTTTATAAACTTATCGCGTTTGGTATAACCACGCGCCAAACGTACAGCGCTCATGGTGGCTTCGGTACCCGAGTTTACCATGCGAATGCGCTCGATGTTAGGAATGGCATCTACGATAAGTTTGGCCAATTTAATTTCCATTTCGGTAGGCGCTCCAAAAGAAGTGGAGCGAGATGCTGCTTCTCGAATTGCTTCAATAACAGGCTCGTAAGCATGTCCCATAATCATCGGCCCCCAGGAGGCGATGAAGTCGATATAGCGATTGCCATCGGCGTCGAATAAATAGGTGCCATGGGCATGATCCATAAAAATAGGATCGCCACCTACCGATTTAAAGGCGCGCACGGGAGAGTTTACTCCACCGGGAATGTATTTACTCGCTTCGCGAAAGAGGTCTTTGCTTTTCTGCGTATTCATTTTCAAGATTTTAAAATCTTAGCCTTGGGCTTGGAGATATTTAATAATGTCTTTTACAAAATAGGTCGCGATAAGATCGGCACCCGCTCTTTTTATGGCGGTTAAGCATTCTAGCATCGCTTCTTCTTCGTTGAGCCAGCTTTTTTCGGCGGCAGCTTTAATCATAGCGTATTCGCCACTTACGTGATAGGCGCTTACGGGAACGGTACTGATATCTTTGGTTTGGCGAATAATGTCTAAATAAGCCATGGCCGGTTTTACCATCACAATATCGGCACCTTCTTCTAGGTCTAATTGCACTTCACGCAAGGCTTCTTTAGCATTGGCGGGATTCATTTGGTAGGTTTTTTTATCACGAGGAATGTTGTCCATATCCACTGGTGCCGAATTGAGCGCATCTCTGAAAGGGCCATAAAAACAAGAGGCATATTTAGCGCTGTAGGCCATAATGCCAACGTTTTCAAAACCAGCCGTATCGAGAGCGATGCGAATAGCACCAATTCTTCCGTCCATCATGTCGCTGGGCGCAACAATATCGGCACCTGCTTGGGCGTGACTAATAGCCATATCGGCTAAAAAGCCAACACTTTCGTCGTTAATAATTTCGCCATTTTCCACAATACCATCGTGGCCATAGCAGGAATAAGGATCTAAGGCTACATCGGTCATTAAAACCAAGTTGGGCACGGTTTCCTTAATCATACGAATGGCCTGCTGCATTAATCCATCGGGATTTAAAGCCTCTTCGCCATCATTGTCTTTTAAGTCGTCTTCTACCTTTACAAAAAGCAAAAGCGATTTTACTCCTAGGGATTCCAGTTCTAAAACTTCTTCCTTTAAAAGATCGAGGCTGTAGCGGAAATAGCCCGGCATGGAGCTGATTTCACTTTTAATACCTTCGCCTTCTACGGCAAAAAGTGGTGCGATAAAATTGGAAGCTTGTAGCTGAGTTTCTTGCACCATGGCGCGCATGGCGGGATTCACTCTTAATCTACGCGGACGTTGTAACATGTTGTTTTTTTAGTTGATCCAATCAATTGGTTCTTTTAAAACGGCGATTAATTTCGCTTCTGGGCTGCCAGCTTCTGGTTCTACATTATAGTCCCAGCGTACGCGTGGCGGCAAACTCATTAAAATACTTTCGGTGCGCCCGTTGGTTTTAAGGCCAAAGAGAGTGCCGCGGTCGTGTACTAAGTTAAATTCTACATAGCGACCACGACGTAATTCTTGCCAGTAGCGTTGCTCTTCGTTGTAATCTAAATCTTTACGCTTTTCCACTATCGGTAGATAGGAGGGAAGGAAGCTATTGCCCATAGACTGGCTAAAGGCAAACCAATCTTCTTCGCTGCGTTCTTCGTTAGCTTTTAAATAGTCGTAAAAAGTGCCACCAATACCGCGCCCTTCGTTACGATGGTGATTGCGGAAATATTCGTCGCATTGTTTTTTGTAAAGCGGATAAAGCTCCTCGCCGTGTTTATCGGCGGCTTCTTTTTGCACGCGGTGAAAATGTTGCGCGTCTTCTTTAAAAAGGTAATAAGGCGTAAGGTCGCTGCCTCCACCAAACCAAGAATCGATTTTCTCGCCGGCGGAATTATACATTTCGAAGTAGCGGAAATTTGCGTGGCAAGTAGGTACCATGGGGCTACGCGGATGAATCACCAAACTTACACCACAAGCAAAAAAGGAATCGCCTTCGCTTTGCATATTCTTCTTGAGTGCATCAGGCATTTCGCCGTGTACCACGGAAGTACTCACGCCGGCTTTTTCAAAAACTAGGCCCTCGCTTAAAACGCGTGAGCGTCCGCCACCGCCGCCAGGTCTTTCCCATAGATCTTCCTGAAACTGGGCTTGGCCGTCAATTTTCTCGAGAGCTGCACAAATTTCATCTTGTAAAGCGCGTACGAAAGCGACAAATCTATCCTTCATTTAGCCGTAGTTTTTTACCGCGTTAACAAAGGCTTTCGCGTGATCTACGGGAATATTAGGCAAAATGCCGTGACCTAAGTTGGCTATGTATTTATAAGTGCCAAAGTCGTCTATCATTTGCTTGGTTAAGCGTTCTATTTCGGGAATGGGCGATAAGAGACGGGCAGGATCGAAATTACCTTGTAAGGTAGTTTGGAAGCTGGTAAATTCACGTGCCATTTGCGGGGTGATAGTCCAGTCTACTCCTAAAGCCGAAACAGGCATGCTAGCCATCTGCTCTAAAGCGAACCAGCAACCTTTTGCAAAAGCAATAACGGGCGTGTGCTCATGCAAGGCATCTACAATTTGCTTTATGTATTGTAGAGAGAAAGTATTATAATCTTGGGGAGAAAGTAGGCCACCCCAAGAGTCGAAAATTTGCACCGCATGTACTCCTCTTTCTTGCTTATGACGCAGGTAGCGAATAGTAACATCGGTTATTTTCTGCAATAATTTATGGGCCGCATCTGGGTAAACGAAACAAAATTCTTTCGCTTTATCGAAGGTTTTGCTGCCTTGTCCTTCTACCATATAACAGAGGATTGTCCAAGGCGAACCCGCGAATCCAATTAGCGGCACTTCATTTTCGAGCGCTTCTAAAGTCAGGTCGATAGCCGAATAGACATAATGCAAACGATCTTTTACATCGATATCGGGTAGTGCGTCTACTTGCTCGGGGGTGCGAATCGGATTAGGGAGGTAAGGACCTTTACCAGGAATCATTTGAACTTCTACATCCAAGGCCTGCGGGATAACCAAAATGTCGCTAAATAAAATAGCAGCATCGGGCCCTACTTGATGAATAGGCATCACGGTAATTTCGGTAGCCAACTCAGGGTTTTCAGCTCTCTCGAAGAAGCTGTACTTCTCTTTAAGTTTCATGAAATCAGGTAGGTATCGTCCTGCTTGGCGCATCATCCATACGGGAGGACGGCTTACTTTTTCACCGCGCAGGGCTTGAAGGAAAAGATCGTTTTTAGGTATTGTCATCTTAGATGAAAGGATAATTTATTAGTCTTGAAAATATTCAATAACGCGTTCAACCACACCCATAATAGAAGGCTGGTGAGCAATAATACGCGGGTTACCGCAACGTCTGCGTACCGCCTCGGCAGTAGTAGCGCCAATGCAAAAGGCCGGTATTTTAGTGTTTACAATGTTTTTTTTGAAAAAGCTATAAACGGCAGAAGGGCTTAAGAAAATAAGTCCATCAAAAAGCTCGGTGCTTACTTTTTCATGCACCATATCCGTATGGTACACAATTTCTTTATGTACTTTAATATTCTTGCTCGCGAGGTATTCGGGTAAATCGTCGAGGGCCTGATTGCCACAGAAAAAGTCGACTACTTTTACATCGGCATTGCGCGCAATTATTTGCGCGAGAATCATGGCATTATCGGAGCGAACGTTCGATTTTATTCCTAGCTCAGCCAAGCGTTCAGTGGCTTTGATGCCTACAGTAAAATTCTTTTTCTTGCTGAGTTCAATAGGGTTTTTGCTAAGCAGATCAGCTAAAGCGCGCACGGCGTTTTTACTGGTGAAAATTCTTGCCTGACTAGCGGGATTGTTGAGTTGTTTTAGGAAACTAGCCTCGTCGTATTGGGTATTTACTTGGATGAAATCAAATTCATCGAGGTGGAAACCGGCATCCATAAGTTTTTGGGCTGCGGTTTCAGGCAGCTTACGAGTAGCAAAAATGTGTTTCGCGGTAGCCTTATTTTTCATTCTTTAAACTTTCCATAATGGCAGAGCCTCCGTTAGCAAGTGCTTCGGTAGCACATGCGCTACCCAGCTCTTCTGCTTCACTTAAAGTCACTGATTTTTCCAAGGTAACTTTTTTCTGTCCATCCATAGAGAAAATACCCGCAATGAGATGAATTTGTTCACCTTTTATTTCCGAGTAAGCTCCCACTGGTGCAGAACAACCGCCTTCTACTTTTCGTAAAAAATCGCGTTCTACCTTGGCGCGTATGGCTGTGGGCTTATGGTTTATTTGTTCAAGAATCTTTTGCGTTTCGCCATCATTTTCTAAACAAGTAATCGCGATAATTCCCTGCGCCGGTGCGGGAATCATCCAGTCTAATTCAATATAATTTTCGGGCAAAAGTCCTAAGCGTGCCAATCCTGCTTTCGCAAAGATGGCGCCCTGCCAAGGATTGGCTTCCAATTTGGCTAAACGCGTTTGCACATTGCCTCTTAGGTTGGTGCATTCGTGTTGGGGGTACTTACTTTTCCACTGGGCAATACGACGAATACTGCCGGTGGCGATGATTGCTTTTTCGGCTCCGAAATCGGTATGACCTTTATGCACTAAAATGTCATCTGCTTCTGCACGCTCTAATACCGCGTGGATGCGAATACCCGCTGGAGCTTGCGTAGGATAATCTTTCATGGAATGCACCGCAATATCAATGCGATCTTCCAGCAGGGCATCGTCTAATATTTTAGTAAAGATTCCCGTTCCACCGAATTGGTTAAGCGGAGTTTTAAGGTCGATATCGCCAGCCGATTTCAAAGGAACTAACTGGCAAGTTTGGCCTTCCGCTTCTAGCAGGCTTTTCACCTTTTCCGCTTGCCAAAGAGCAAGCTTACTATCGCGGGTGCCGATGCGGATTGTAACCATAAGCTTAAAGCTCGAAGATATGATGAATGGTGCGCAGGTCGCTGTTAAGGTCGCCGCCTGATTTCAACTGACGAGCGAATTGTCCAGTAATGCGATTGAGGATTTGGGCGGCAAATTCGTCCGCTTGGTCGGAGGGCATTTCCGGAAATTTCTTCATTAAGTTTTTTAGCTCCTTATCTTTCCAATCGTTCATCTTCTCGCGTAAAGCCTGTAAGGTTGGGGCTACGCGGCGGCTTTCTAGCCACAGGTAGAAATCATTAATTTGGGCTTCGATAATAGCTTCTGCCAAAGGAATTTGGGCTTGGCGATTACGGATGCTTTCTTCTGCAACTTCAGAAAGATGATCCACATCAATTACTTGAAAGTTGGCATCTGCGTAAAGCGTGGCCTCAATATTACGTGGCATGCTTAGATCAAGCAAGAGGCGGGGCTTTTCGTTTTGAAAATGCTCCGCTAAAACGGTAGGATGATCGGCGCCAGTGGCAACAATTACTATGTCTGCTTCATTTAGTCCATCCGCTAGATGAGCAATGTCTAAATACTGCAAGCCAAAACGCTCGGCTAGGCGGGCGGCCTTTTCTTCGGTCCGGTTGATAAGACGGATATCACTAATGCCCGTTTGGTTTACTAAGTTTTCGCAAGTGGTGCGACCCATTTTCCCCATGCCATAAAGTAAGACATTGGGTTTTGGATTCGTCTCTAAATATTTTTTCAGCTGTAAAACGGCGGCAAAAGCAACCGAGGCAGCGCCGGTGCTTAGTTCTGTTTCGTTTTTAACACGCTTAGAGCATTGCACCGCATTGTTTACCAAGCGATCAAGGAAGGCATTGTGGCCGCCTTGTTCCTTAGAGAACTGATACGATTTTTTAATTTGCCCGATAATTTCAAAATCACCTAAAATTTTAGACTCTAAACCAGAGCCTACTCTAAATAGGTGATTGATGGCCTCACGGTTTTGCTGAATATTTTGGAAAGGCTCGAAATGGGCCTTAGTTGTGCCGGTATACTTGCAGAATAGCGCGATAAGATCGCGGGGGCAGCTAGCGAAAGCGTAAATTTCAGTACGGTTGCAGGTAGAAAGGATGAGCATGCCATCGCCACCACCTTGCTTGTACTCATGCAATAAGTGATTAGCCTTCTCCTCGTTAAGGGTGAAGAGCTCTCTCGTTTTCACATCTGCCTTTGAGTGGTCAATACCAATTAAAAAGAAATTGGCAAAACGGCTTACTTCAAATTCTTTCATAAATCTGGGGCAAAAATATCCCACTTAGTACTTAGTTTTCTACCTCATTTGGGATGAAAAATATCCCGATTAATCGAATAGCTCTATTTAGAACGATTCTCATTAAAAACATGCTAATGCTTTGCAAGCTTAAATAATATCGCCCTTTTGATGCTATGATATTTGTCATATTCTATTTTTGCATCATGGAAATCAATTTTAAGTTCTTAGATGAGGCTATAAATACCTCAAAATGTCGAATTAAAAATACCCCGATTAATGAAGGGCTTTCTTTGGTTTCGATAGATAACCGCGAAAATCACCCCATAGCGATAGAGCGCGATATTGATCAAAGCCTCATTCAGTTTTATTTTGGGGCAGAAGGCGAGCTGTCTTTTCAGTTTCATCAAGGGGCTTATCAGCTGCAGCTGAAAAAGGGGCGCTGCCTACTTTTTTACAATCCATTAATGGCGCTGCCGCTAAAAATTGAACTGAAGGAGAATTCTCGAGCGCTCTTCCTTTACATTAAGGTGGAAAATTTACATCGACTTTTTATAGAGGGCTCAGAAGAGCTTGCATTTATAAGTCCCGATAATGTAAATAAGAAGTTTTATTCGGAGGCCGAGCTTGAACCTTCTTTAATGGTGGCCGTTAATCAGGTCTTTCAGTCGCCCGTGCACGGTGCGGCAGAAAAAGTTTTTTTACACGCTAAGGTATTGGAGCTTTTGGCCTTATTTTTCAATCGCAAGGAAGGAACAGATGTGGAAGCTTGTCCCTTTTTAGAGGATGAAGACAATGTGAAAAAGATTCGTTTGGCGAAGAAAATAATAATTGAAAAAATGGCTGATCCTCCCACAATAACAGAATTGGCCAAAGAAATAGGTTTAAATGAATACCGCTTGAAAGAAGGTTTTAAAAATATTTACGGCACGACGGTTTTTAAATATCTGAACGACTATCGTTTGGATGTGGCGCGTCAACTTTTAGAGCAGGATCACATTAAAGTAAATGAAGCCGCTTACCAAATTGGCTATACCAATCCCAGTCATTTTATTGCGGCTTTTCGCAAAAAATTTGGCGTTACTCCTAAAAAATACTTACTCCACCGCTAAGCAAAATACAAATGAAAAATGCTATTCTTTTAGTGAATCTTGGTTCACCTGATTCTTATGCTGTAAAAGACGTACGCCGCTATTTAGGCGAATTTTTAATGGACGAAAGAGTAATCGATTTCCCACATTGGTTTCGGACTTTTTTAATAAAAGGGATCATTTTAAATACCCGCCCTAAAAAATCAGCGGCAGCTTATCAAAGTATATGGTGGGATGAAGGTTCGCCTCTGATGGTTTTAAGTAAGCGCCTGCAAAAAGCGGTACAAAAGGAAACCAAATTACCCGTTGCCTTAGGAATGCGTTATGGTACTCCTTCTATTTATGAGGCTATTAAAGGTTTGCACGACGAAAATCCTGATTTGGAGAATATCAGTCTTATTCCGCTTTACCCGCATTATGCGATGAGTAGTTATGAAACGGTGGTGGTGAAAGCGCGAGAAGTGGTGGAAGAGCATTTTCCCCATCTTAATATGAAAGTGAAAAAGCCTTTTTACAATGATCCTGCCTATGTAGAAATTTTGGCACAGTCGCTCAAAGATGCTTTGCCAGCCGAGTATGATCAGATATTATTCAGCTACCATGGTGTGCCTGAACGGCAGATTAAGAAGGGTGATGTTTCTAAAGCACATTGCTTAAATGTGGCCAATTGTTGCCAAAAAGATAGTCCGGTGCAACAGTTTTGCTATCGTCACCAAACAGTCGATACCACACGTTTAGTGGCCGAAAAGTTAAACTTAGATGCTAAAAAATACAGCACGAGTTTTCAAAGCAGACTGGGGCCAATTCAATGGTTAACACCCTATACCGATAAAACCATTCAAGATTTCGCGAAAAATGGCGTGAAAAAATTAGTAGTGCTCTGTCCGGCATTTGTTTCCGATTGCTTAGAAACCATTGAAGAGATTGGTGAGGAAGCACGCGAGGATTTCTTACACCATGGAGGGGAGGAGTTTACTTTGGTTCCTTGCTTAAATGATCAAGTAAGTTGGGCGAAATTATTAGCTCATTATGGGGAAGAGATGTTTGAAAATGTTTAATTATTCTCCTCGCTTTATTATTTCTGCTTTTTTAGTATCTTTAGGCCAAATCCATCCCTATGAAGAAAACCCTTACTCTCGTTTTTTCAATTTCGCTTTTCTTTATGCAGGCTCAAGTAATGGATCGCAATGTGCAAGATTGCAACTCGAATAGCAACTCCATATATAACGTTTTAGGCAGTGGTAAGGCTTTAATTGTAGCCTCTAAAGGTTTTGATTGTTCCATCTGCGTAAGCCGCGCTCCAGGTTGGGGAACTTGGGCTAGTAATAATACCCAGGCCGTTGAGGTTTGGGGAGCTATGACCAACACCTACAGTTCCAATATTCCTACTTGCAATTCTCTAAATAACTGGGTAAGCACCCACGGCTGGTCAGATATCTATACTTTTATTGATAGCAGCCAGTATTTTTTCGCCACTGGTACACCGCGTTATTTGGTGTATTCTCCGGTAGATAGTACCCTAATTTACCAAGGAAGTAACGATGCACAAGCACGCACTTTAGCACTCAATGCAAGTCAAACTGGACTCAGTTTACGACAAAATAAAAGCCTTGAAGGCATTAATTTTTTTATAAATAAGGGAACTTTGCACTTTTCTGGGGTTCCATCCGAAAATATTTTGGTGGAAATTTACAATCTAACTGGACAAAAAGAGAAGGTGCGAACAGTGAGCAAAGACAATGCTGTACTACCTTTAAATGATTTAGCTAAGGGTATCTACCTGATGCGGTTAAGTAGTAAAGGTCAGGCGATTACACGTAAAATTGTATTATCGTAAATAATTTCTAAAAAAAGCATTTAAGCTCCGTAGCTTTGCCGCCCATTTTAGGAGCTTAATTATGAATTTGCGAAACATAGCAATTATTGCCCACGTTGATCACGGCAAAACCACTTTAGTAGACAAAATGCTACTAGCCTGTAAAACCTTTGCTGATCACGAAACCCCCGGAGAGTTAGTAATGGATAGTAACGACCTCGAAAAAGAAAGAGGAATTACCATTCTATCAAAAAACGTTTCCGTTCAATACAAAGATGTTAAGATTAATATCCTCGATACTCCTGGTCACAGTGACTTTGGTGGAGAGGTTGAGCGTGTATTGAATATGGCCGATGGCGTTGTACTTCTAGTAGATGCTTTTGAAGGCCCCATGCCACAAACACGTTTTGTTTTAGGTAAAGCCCTTGAGTTAGGACTGAAGCCTATTGTTGTAATTAATAAAGTAGATAAGCCAAACTGTACGCCAGACGAAGTACATGAAATGGTTTTCGATTTAATGTTTGCCTTAGAGGCGAGCGAAGATCAGCTTAATTTCCCCACCATTTATGGTAGTGCGAAAAACGGCTGGATGAGTGAAGATTGGAAGAAGCCTACCGATAATATCAATCCGCTTTTAGATTGTATCGTAGCCAATATTCCGGCACCCGTTCCTAATGCAGGAACTACCCAAATGCTTATCACTAGCTTAGACTTTTCTTCTTATATCGGAAGAATTGCGATTGGTAGAGTGCACCGCGGAAGCGTAATGCCTAACCAGCAAATTACCTTAGTAAAGCGTGATGGCACTAAGGTGAAATCAAGAATAAAAGATTTATTTATTTTCGACGGTTTCGAAAAACGTAAAGCAGCTAAAGTAGAAAGCGGAGAAATTTGCGCTATTACTGGGATCGAAGGTTTTGAAATTGGTGATACCATCGCTGATGCCGAAAATCCAGAAGCTTTGCCAACTATAAATATCGACAAGCCTACCATGAGTATGCTTTTCACTATTAACGATTCTCCGTTCTTCGGTAAGGAAGGTAAATTTGTTACCTCTCGTCACCTGAACGATCGTTTAATGAAAGAGCTTGAGAAAAACTTGGCCTTACGAGTGGAAAGTGCAGGTACGGCAGATAGCTTTAGAGTTTTCGGACGTGGGGTATTACACCTTTCTGTTCTTATCGAAACTATGCGTCGTGAAGGTTACGAATTACAAATTGGTCAACCGCAGGTGATCTTCCGTGAAGTGGATGGTCGTAAGCATGAGCCAGTAGAAGAATTGACTATCGATCTACCTGAAAACGTAAGCGGTAAAGCCATTGAAGCTGTTACACAACGTAAAGGTGAGATGACGCAAATGGTACCAAAAGGCGACCGTATGCACTTAGAGTTCGAAATTCCTTCGCGTGGAATTATCGGTTTAAGAAGTTACTTAATGACCGCTACCGCAGGTGAGGCCGTTATGTCGCATCGCTTTAAGGATTACCAACCTTTTAAAGGAGAGATTCCAGGACGTCAGAATGGTTCTTTAATTTCTTTGGAAACTGGTAAGGCTATCCCTTACTCAATCAATAACTTACAAGATCGCGGTCGCTTTTTCGTAGCGCCAAACTCTGAAATTTATGAAGGTCAAGTAATTGGCGAGAACAACCGTCCTGGTGATCTTACCATTAACATTACCAAGGCCAAGAAAATGAGTAACATGCGTTCTTCTGGTGCCGATGATAAAATGCGTATCGCTCCACACACTGAATTTTCTTTAGAAGAAGCTTTGGAATACATCCAAGGGGACGAGTATGTAGAGGTTACTCCTAACTCTATCCGTTTAAGAAAAATATTTTTGATGGAAACGGAAAGAAAAAGAGGCGTAAAGCTTTAATTATAAAACCATTCAAAGGCGCTCCATTAGGGGCGCCTTTTTTGTTTGGGCCCTTTTGTGGCTTTCGCCAGATGCGTGGGGTGAGTGTATTCGTTTTTTAATGACCTGACATGCTTAAATGTTTAGCCACGACAGATTCATTTTTGGATTCCGTTTTTTAATCTTCTTTATCAATGTAGTAAGCCTTCCCAAGATATTTTAGATTCCTTTTTTTGATACGTACGCTCGTCCTCTTTCAGAGGAGTTCCTGAGATCGTCCTTTCAATCCTTGGTTACAAACGGTAATTTATTTTTTTATGGGAGAATCAATCATGGGAGTCGCGCAATTAATCAATGAAATCTCTTT